>Ga0209382_10000108_pt1 | contig 119852 bp, 106 predicted proteins | sample SoiMetdeltSBSDD5_FD_187599 | JGI IMG/M metagenome (GOLD analysis project Ga0209382, IMG submission 187599) | Bulk soil microbial communities from a Populus tree surrounding site in Tennessee, USA - Soil MetaG P. deltoides SBSDD5 (SPAdes) (version 2) | ecosystem: Environmental > Terrestrial >... | reverse complement strand
CTCGGAACCGGAGATAACTCTCGCCAAGGCGCGAAGGCGCCAAGGAAGAGAAGAGATCCTGTTCTCGGATTTTTCTTCCCTTGGCGCCTTTGCGCCTTGGCGAGAGTATTTTCCGATCCGCGACGCGCCGGCCGGAGGTCGGGGTAGCCATTTATGCCCGATAGCCCGTCTTGACCTTATATATAGGTAAGGTCGCCAGCAGGTCCTCGATGAATAGACGCGAATTTGCCGCCGGCAGCGCCGTGGCACTCGCCGCCGCACTTCACCCGGAGGCCAGTGGTGCGGCCGCTTCGCGCACGATGTTCAACCCGCCGGTAAATCGCTCGCTGCGCTGGCCGCCGTATGAGAAGGCGACCTCGATCGACGGCCTGGGCGGGCTGGGTCGCATGGGTGGAACGGGAGCCCCGCCTTTCAGCGAGGCGGAACTGGCAGATGCGCGAGAAAGCGGCCTGACTGCCGTCCGCCTCAGTCTCGCTCCGCAAGGCGCATTCTGGTTCGATGATGCGGCCTATCGGCGCACGGTCGATGCGCTTTCGGAGTGGGACCAGCAGATCATCGCGCGGCCGGATGTCTTCACGCTCGTGCTGAAGGGCACTGACCTGCAGCGGGCACAGCGCGAACGCAAGCTGGGCATCATCTACGGATTTCAGGAGACCTCGCCGCTCGGCGAAGATCTCGATCGCGTCGAGTTGTTTCACAAGCGCGGAGTGCGCGTCATTCAGCTCACGCACAATCGCCGCAATCTGGTCGGCGACGGTTGCATGGAGCCCGGCAATGCCGGCCTGAGCAACTTCGCCTACAAGGTGATCGAGGCGCTCGAGCACCACAAGATCGTGGTCGACCTGTCCCATGCCGGCCGCCGCACCACCAGCGAGGCCATTGCAGCAGCAAAAGCACCCCTGCTCATCGGTCACACTGGTTGCGCGGCAGTATCAGATCTGCCGCGCTGTGTGACGGATGAATCGCTGCGTGCAATGGCAGCGAAGGGCGGCGTTGCCGGCATCATTTTCTGGCCCTACCTGCGCAGGGACACGCAGCCGATGGCGAGCGATCTGATCGAGCACATCGAGCACGCCATCAACGTCTGCGGCGAGGATCATGTCGGCCTCGGCACCGACGCAACGCTCTCCGCCATCGACCGGTCGTCCGAGTTCGAGAAGCAGAACCGGGAGATGATCGCGGGCATGGTCGAGCAGGGCATCTTCGAGGGCGGCCGGCCGGCGGACCTGTACACGTTCATTCCCGACCTCAACCACGTGCGGCGCTTCGAGATGCTGGCCGCGATGCTGTCCGCGCGTGGCCATCCGGACGCCCGGATCGGCAAGATACTGGGGGGCAACTTCGCACGGGTCATGAGCGAAGTCTGGGGGTGAGGGTAGCCTTTTTGCCGGGGTCGACCCGTCTTATATGATCGGACCCCGATCATGTCGGCAGACCCGCTCAGAGATCATCGCGAACAATGGTTCCAGCAGCTCGTTGCCTCGGTCGGCGGCGACCTGCTGCGTTTTCTGCGCTCGCGGCTCAGCCACGGCGACCAGGCACAGGACCTCGCGCAGGAGGTCTACCTACGACTGCTGCGTGTGGAGGACCTGCGGCTCATCCGCAATCCGCGCGCCTTCGTCATCCACCTGGCCGCCCATGCTGCGCATGAGTGGCGATTGCTCGCCCGCAACCGGCTGCAGCACTCCGAAGACGATCTGCACGAGCTCATCGCCCAGGGCGGCGATCCGGCTGACAGCCTGGAGCCGGACAGCCGGATCCGGCAGCTCGAGCGCGTCCTCAGCAAGTTGAGTCCGAAGCAGCGTGCCGTTCTGTTGATGCATCGGCGCGACGGCATGACATATCAGGAGATCGCCACCCACATGCAGCTGTCGGTTGGCATGGTGAAGAAGTATCTCGCGCGTGGCCTGGCGGCCTGCCACCAGCAAATGGGCGAAGACCGTGCGTGACAAGAGCGCTGACGTTATCGCTGAGGAAGCGGCGGAGTGGGTCGTCCGGCTGAGCTCGAACGACGCCTCCTCGGAGGAGCAGCTCGAGTTCGTCGGCTGGCTCAAGCGCTCGCCGCTCCACCTCAGTGCGTATCTCGGCATAGAGCGAACCTGGGCTGCGCTCAGCAAGGTCGACGCGAGCCGACGGCTCGACGTGACGGCGTTGCTGGCGGAGCCGGAGACGAACGTCGTGCATCTTGGCGGTTCGTCCTCCCACAGCGGCGCGGGCGCTCGCCGCCACAGCGTGATCAGTGCCCTGGCCGCTTGCGCACTGCTGGCCTGCGCCGGGCTCATCTGGTTCCAGCTGCAGCTCGCCAATCGATACACGACGGGAGTCGGCGAGCAGCGCACGCTCAGACTGAGCGACGGCTCGACCATCGTGCTGAATACCGACACCGCCGTTCGGGTGAGCTTCACGGACGCTGTGCGCGAAGTGAGGCTGCTGCATGGCGAGGCTCTGTTCAACGTCGCGAAGAATCGCGCCCGCCCGTTCCGGGTGCGCAGCGCTGAAGTGATCGCGCAGGCTGTCGGGACTTCATTCGTCGTGCGCAGAAAGCCGAGCGAAACAGTCGTCACGGTGATCGAGGGGGAGGTTGCGGTCGTCGACTCTGCGCGAGTTGCAGTGGCCGCCCCTACGGTCGTTCCGGACCTCGCTGTGCACGTGACCGCCGGTACGCGCGCGGATGTCGCCGCTGACAAGAAGGTGCGAACGGCGCGCGTAGCCAATGCTGCCGCGGTCACTTCGTGGCGCAGCGGCCGTCTCATCTTCGACGGCGAGCCGCTTGCCGAAGTCGTCGCGGAGTTCAATCGCTACAACGAAGTGCAGCTCGTGCTGGAGCCCTCGGAGCTTGCGAACGAGCGCATCAGTGCCGTATTCGACGCCGATCAGCCGCTCGCTCTCGCGCGATTTCTCGAGCTGTCCGGCAAGATCGAGCCGATTCAGCCGACCGGCGGCAGCATCGCGCTCGTACCTGTCGCTGATCGGCGGTAGCCAAAATTGCCCCCTGTACCCGTCATCTCCTGCGAGCCGAGCGAGTCGCTCGCCACTGGGGATGAAAGATGAAACTACGCGCTGCGCTGTATGCGCTCTTGCTCGTCACGGGTGTCGCCTGCGCGGATCCTACTTTTGACTTCGATATCCGCAGCTCTTCACTGGACGCCGCGCTCAAGGAGTTTGCGTCGCAGAGCGGTCTGCAGATTGCCTACTTCACGCGCATCGCGGCCGGTCGTAAAGCCACGCCGGTGTCCGGCACGTACACCGCGGAGGAAGCGCTGCAGACGCTGCTGCGTTCTACCGGCCTGACCTTCGAGCGCATCGACGCCCAGACCGTCGCGATCCGCGACGCGGACCGCCGAAATTCTCCGAGCACAGGCGGGCAATGGGATCCGCCGGTGGAAGGCTCGGCACACGGCGAGGACACGGCTGCGACTCAGCGTCGCGACGTCATCAGTGAAATCGTCGTCACGGGCACGCACATCCGCGGCGTCGAAAACGACACCGTGCCGGTGATGGCCTTCGACCGTCAGTACATCGAGCGCTCCGGCTACACCAACATGACGCAGTTCATCGAGGCGCTGCCGCTGCAGTTCAAAGGCGGGCCGGCGGGCGCCACCGAAGCGGCTCCATTCGGCGCCGCCGCCAACTTCGGCCAGAACCTGAGCCGCGGCACCGGCTTCAATTTGCACGGCCTGGGGTCGGTCTCGACGCTCACGCTCGTCAATGGGCGGCGCATTGCTCCGTCGGGACAAGGCCAGTTCGTCGATGTGAGCACGATCCCGCTCGCAGCAGTGGAGCGCGTCGAGATCCTGACGGACGGTGCATCCGCGATCTATGGAGCCGACGCGGTGGCAGGTGTCGTCAACATCCTGCTGCGGAAGGATTTCGACGGCGCAGAGAGCGGCATCCAGTACGGCGCAGCCACGCAGGGCGGGCTCGACGAGCAACGTCTCTCGCAGCTGGTCGGCCACGCGTGGTCTTCGGGCAATGCGCTGGTCGTCGCGGAGCTGTACAAGCGCGATCCGCTCGACGCCGGCGATCGTGATTTTCTGGTCGATGCCGGCGCGGTCAGCCCGACCTATCTGCTGCCGAAGCGCAAGATGGGCAGCCTGGTGTTCAACCTCGATCAGCGCCTGCCGGGAAATTTCGACTTCTCCAGCAACGTGCTGTACTCCTACGAAGAAGTCGCGACCATGGACGCCGATGACGGCTCGATTCGCGACTTCATGACGCCGACCACCAACAAGTGGAGTGCGTCGCTGGGGCTCGGCTACATGCCGACTGCGGATTGGCGCATCTCGCTGGACGGCACGCTGGCGCGCGTCGAGACCAAGACTGATTTCACGGTCGAGGATGCTGCGACCGGCGATCCGCTGCTCATCGTCAGGGATTACAACGACCGCTATCACACCTGGACGCTGGACCTGAAAGGCGACGGCCCGCTGTTCGATCTCCCCGGCGGCACCGTACGTCTCGCGCTCGGTGCGAGCTACCGCTCGGATCAGGTGAACTCCACGCGCACGCGTCTCATCCCGGTGACGCGATTCGAGGTTCGTGCCATCGATGCACGCGAAGTCAAGGCGCTGTTCGGCGAGCTGTACGTGCCCGTGGTCGGCCCGCGCCAGAATTTCTCCTGGGCGAAGCGCATCGAGCTGTCGCTGGCCGGGCGTTACGACGACTACTCGGATTTCGGCAGCACGACCAATCCGCGCTACGGCCTGGTGTGGAGCCCGATCGACAGTCTGGATCTGCGCGCGAGCATCAGCAGCTCATTCCGGGCACCGACGGTCGCGGAGAAGTCGATCGCGACCCGCGGCCAGCAGATCTCGACCGATGCGATCACTGCACCTGACGGTGTCGGCGAGGCGCTGATCTTCGACCTGCTCGGGAGCGATGAGCTCACCGCCGAAGAGGCTGACAGCAAGGCATTCGGCGTCACCTTCCGGCCGAAGTCACTGCCGGGGCTGGAGCTGTCGGTGAACTATTTCGACATCGATTACACGAACCGCATCGGCAGCCCACCGTTCGATCTCGACCTGCTCTCGCGCCGTGACGAGTTCGGCGATCTGGTCACCGAGATCGGCAGCGACGCACAGGCGCAGGCATTCCTCGACTCGCTGATCGAGCAGGGCTGGCTCTATATCGATTTCGTTGGCAGCGGCGCCGCGGGCGTGCGCTACGTGGTCGACTTCCGCCAGAAGAATGCCGCGCGTTCGCAGGTCAGCGGCTTCGACTTCGCCGCCGGCTACGGCTTCACCGCCGGTGCGGACTCGTTTCACTTCGATCTCAACGCGACGCATCTGCGCGAGCTGCTGACGTCGCTCACCAGCAGCAGCAAGACCTTCGATCAGATCGACACCTACAACCAGCCGCTCGACTGGCGCGGCCGCCTCCTGGGGACCTGGCAGCATGGCGGCATGAACACGTCGGTAGCGGTGAACTACTCCGACGATTACATCAACCCCAGTTTCGGCGACGACCGCCCGATCGGCTCGTGGACGACGGTCGACTTCAACCTGGGCTACGACTTCACCGGCCGCACGCAGTCCCGGTTCCTGGACGGCTCGAAGCTCTCGCTGAGCGTCAGCAATGTCTTCGACAAGGATCCGCCGCGCGCCTCGACGCCGTTCTTCTTCGACATCGGCTTCGACGTGTTCAATGCCGATGCGACCGGGCGTTTCGTGGCGCTGCGCTACAACAAGCAGTGGTAATGAGATGAGCGCAAGACAACGTGTCCGGCGTTTGGCGCCAGGCGTGGCGAGCTGCCTGCTCGCGCTGACCTGCGGTTCCTCGCAGGCAGATTCGCAGCGCTTGCCTGCGAAGTGGGATCGGTTCGTCGAGACCTTCGACGCGACGCTCGCGAAAGGCGACATCGTCGGCGGGAGTGTCGCGCTGGTCGAGGGCGGGCGCATCGTGGCGCGTCACCACTACGGCTACGCGGACCGCGAGCACCACCGCAAGGTCGACGACGATACGATCTTTCACTGGGCGTCGATCACCAAGACGTTGAACGGCATCGCCATGATGCAGCTGCGCGACCGCGGGCTCATCTTGCTCGATGATCCGGTGACGCGGCTGGTGCCCGAGCTGCGCCAGATGCACAACGAATTCGGCTCCATGGACGCGATCACCATCCGCATGCTGCTGAACCATTCGGCGGGATTCCAGGCCGCGACCTGGCCCTACAAGGAGGGCGCGGACTGGGAGCCGTTCGAGCCGACCCGCTGGGAACAGCTGGTGGCGATGATGCCGTACCAGAAGGTCGAGTTCGCGCCCGGCAGCAAGTTCAGCTATTCGAATCCCGCATGGATCTATGCCGCGCGGATTCTGGAAGCCCTGACCGGCGATCCCTGGCAGTACTACATCCAGAAGAACATCTTCATGCCGCTCGGTATGTCCCGCAGCTATGTGAGCTACACGCCGGAGTATCTGCGCGCGCATCGCTCGCATCGCTACGTCGTCGAGACCGGCAGGGACGGCAGGAAGCAGGTGGTCGACTACGGCGCCGAATTCAATCCCGGCATCACCATTCCCAACGGCGGCTGGAACTCGCCGCTCGATGATGTCGCCACGTACATCGCGTTCCTGACGAATGCAAGCGGTGGCGATCGCGAAAAGCAGGAGCGCTTCGATAGCGTGCTGCGTCGATCGAGCCTCGAGGAGATGTGGCAGCCGCAATTGCCGCTGGACGAAGGTCACGGGCACATCGGTTACGCATTCTTCGTGCTCGACGACGTCGCGCCTCGCTTGATCGGCCATACGGGCGGGCAGGGCGGCTTCACCTCGTACTTCTACATCGATCCCCAGACCGGACGCGGCATCATCGCCGCGTTCAACACTGCCGGCGGTGGCGCATTCTCGGTTCTGCAGCGGGCCGGAGTCGAAGTACTGCGTTGAGCATGCCAACGCGTGAGCGAACATTCTGGGCTGCGCTGCTGATCAGCGCGGCAATGTGTCTGTCGTCGCGCGCGCACAGCGTCTCGAGCGATGCGATTTACGACGTATGGATTCGCAACGGCACAGTCATAGATGGCACCGGCGGACCGCGCGTGAAGCAGGATGTGCTGATTCTAGGCGACACCATCGCTGTGGTCGCGGACCTGGGAGCGAAGCAGGTGCAGGCGCGACGCACGATCGATGTAGCCGGCAAGCTCGTCGTGCCCGGTTTCATCGACACGCATGCACACGGCGACCCGCTCACGGAGTCGTTCACGAACTTCCTCTACCAGGGCATCACAACAGTCGTGCTCGGGCAGGATGGAGCGACCGCGGACCTTGGCGACGACAACGCACCGACACTTGCGGAATGGATGCGCAAGGTCGATCAGCACGGCAGCGAAGTGAACATCGCGACGCTATCAGGACACGGAACGCTGCGGATGCGGGCAGGTGTTGGCAATGAGCCGCTGCCGACGCCAGCGCAGCTCGCAGCCATGCAGGACATGCTGCGCCAGGATCTGGCGGCCGGCTCCTATGGTCTGAGCTTCGGTCTGGAGTACGCGCCGGGTCGATATTCGCGGGTCGCGGAGCAGAAGGCGCTGGGCGACGTGGTCGGGCTGAGCGGTGGCATCGTCATGAGCCACATGCGCTCCGAGGACTTCGACAAGATCGGCAAGGCCATCGACGAGCTGTTGCAGATCGACGCTCACGTGCACGTCTCGCATCTGAAGATCGTCGCCGGCCAGCGCGTCGAGGAGGCGCGAGCCGTGCTCGATCAACTGGCACGCGCACGGGCACGCGGCAAGAACGTAACTGCCGACGTTTATCCGTGGACTGCGAGCGCCAGCAACTTCGTGTTTCTGTATCCGGAATGGGCCAGGGGACGCGAAGAATATGCGAAGGCAGTGCGCGACCGACGCGCGGAGCTGGAGGCGCACATCAGAATGCGTGTGTCCGAGCGCAACGGTGCGCAGGCGATCCTGTTCACCTCGGGCCCGTATTCCGGCAAGCGACTCTCGGAGGTGGCGCAGCAGCTGGGCAAGCCGTACGCGAGCGTGATGATCGACGATATCGGCTATGCCGGGCCGCAGCAGGCGCATTTCCTGATGGCGCCGGCGGTGCAAGCCGCGTTCGTCACCGCCGACTACGTCAACATCTGCACCGACGGCGCGCCCGGGCCGGGACATCCACGCTCTTATGATTCCTTCGTGAAAGTGCTCGCCGAGCATGTCGGTGCGCCGCCGAAGATGAGTTTCGAGCGGGCGATCCACAAGATGTCGGGTCTGCCCGCGCAATCGCTCGGCCTGGATCGCGGGACGCTCGCACCGGGCGCCAAGGCTGACGTGCTCGTGCTGTCCCCTGACGAGCTGCACAGCCGCGCGACATGGACAGAGCAGGAGTTGTCACCGACGGGGATCGATCTGATCCTGGTGAACGGCAACGTCGCGTTCGAGCGCGGCCAGTCGACCGGAAAGCTCCAGGGCCGGATGCTCAGGCGGATGTAGCGCGTCGCTGCGGAGAAGTCATGTTACCTGTCGAATCCATGCGCGAGTTGCGCGCGCATCTCACCCCTGCGCGCCGCGTCAACCTCGCACGCACTCCGACGCCGATCAGCCTGCTGCCGAGGCTGAGCGGGCTGCTCGGCACGTCGATCTACTGCATGCGCGACGATCAGACCGGCTTCGGCTTCGGCGGCAACAAGATCCGCAAGCTTGAATACCTGCTGCACGAAGCGCGCAGGCTCGGCAGCGACACGCTGGTCACTTGCGGGAGCAATCAGTCGAACTGGTGCTGCGCGGTCGCAGTTGCCGGGGCGGTACTCGGCATGGACGTGAGACTGGTGCTGGGCGGTCCGCAGCCGCAGCGCGATACCGGAAACATCCGGCTCAGCCGCATCGCCGGCGCACGAATGCAGCACATCGAGACGACTGATGACAATGTCCTCGAAGCGGCGAGCGATGCGCTCGCGCTCGAGCTCGAGTCGCAAGGCATGCGGCCCTTCCGGATGATCATGGGTGGATCGACCGGGCTCGGCGCACTTGGCTACGCTGCGGCTTTTGGCGAGATCGCGCGTTTCGAGCGCAGTGCAGGCCTGTCGTTCTCCAGGATCGTGCATGCGACCGGGTCGGCGGGTACGCAGGCGGGACTGGTTGCCGGAGCGATCATGAACGATTGGCCAGGAACCATCGTCGGCATGGCCGTCTCGCGCAGCGCCGACCAGCAACGGCAGAAAGTGTGCGCCGTACTCGGGCAGATGATGAGTGCTCGGCTCATCGACACGGAACGAGTGGTCGTGGACGACGCGTTCGTTGGCGGCGGTTACCGCCAGAGCACGCCGGCTTGCCTGGATGCAATCAGGACGTTCGCGCGCCAGGAGGGCATCTTTCTCGACGAGGTCTACACCGGCAAGGCCGCCGCGGGCTTGATCGAGTATGCACGCACTGGCAGGCTTGCCGCCGGCGAGAACATACTGTTTCTGCACACGGGAGGTGCGGTTCAGTTGTTCGAGTGAGTCGCTTTCAGGTGGAGCGTGCATGGAAGGTCGTCGGGTGCTCGTCACCGGTATAGCGGGGGTCGGTAAGACTGCGGTCATCACCGCCCTGCGAGAGCGAGACTTTCGCGCCATCGATATGGACGAGCCCGGCTGGGCGTTCGTCGATGAGCAGGGCCATCAACGATGGCATCTGGCTCGCCTGCTGCCGGTCATCGACGAGCCTCGCACGCAGCCGCTGTTCGTCAGCGGATGCTCCGAGGATCAAGTCGCGCTGTACCCGAGATTCTCCAGGATCGTGCTGCTGAGTGCAGCGCCAGCCGTGATCGCGCAGCGACTTGCCTCGAGAACCGGTAACCCATACGGCAAGGATCCGGCGGAGCTGGCGGCAGTCATGCGGAGCCTGGAAGAGATCGAGCCGCTGCTGCGCGCGCGGGCCACGCACGAAATCGTCACCACGCGCCCGATCGAGCAGGTCGTCGACGAACTCGCGGCCATCGCACGCGGGTGACGGCGGTGCAGCGCTCGCTTTCTGTTACAAAGGCATTGACCTAAGTGTAAGGTCCGCACTATGGTTAGGCACATGCCTAACCAAAGCGTGCCACTGAACCCCAAGGAGCAAGACCGATGAGTGCCCAGCCGCGCCTGGCGATCGAGCCGCAGCTCGATCTGGTATTGGAACGGATCGTCGATGTGCCCAAGGAGCTGGTGTGGCTCGCCTGGACGAAGCCCGAGCACCTGAAGCAGTGGTACACGCCCACGCCCTGGCAGACGGTCGACTGCGAAATCGATCTGCGCCCGGGTGGCATCTTCCGCACGGTGATGCGCTCACCGGAAGGGCAGGAGTTTTCCCGGACCTGCTGCTACCTGGAGGTTGTCGAGCAGGAGCGGCTGATCTGGACCGATGCGCTGGCGCCGGGCTACCGGCCGGTGACCGTCGAATCGAGGGTGCCTTCGTTTACGGCCGTCCTGAAGCTGGAAGGCCTGGCGCGGCGGACCAAGTACACGGCAATTGCCATGCACAAGGACAGCGCAGGCCGCAACACGCACGAGGCGATGGGATTTCAGGACGGCTGGGGCAAGGCGCTCGAGCAGTTGGTTGCATACGCCAAGGCGCTGCGCTGATAAGGAGACTACCGTGTCGAATCGAGCATTGGTGAGATGCGTCGCTGTGCTGATCTGTGCTGCAGCGATCCCTGCCTCAGTGTCAGCACGGCAAACGAATGAGCCCGCACCTCAGGCGCAGGCGAAGGCAACCCGCAGCGGTCACGTTCCGGTCAACGGCGTCAGCTACTACTACGAGGTGCGCGGCAAGGGGATGCCGCTGCTGCTGCTGCACGGAGGCCTTGGCCACATGGGAATGTTCGATCCGATCATGCCCGCGCTGAGCGAGCATCACGAAGTGATCGCGATCGATCTGGAAGGGCATGGCCGCAGCACGCTCAGCAAGCGCGACATGGACTTTCGTGTCTGGGGCGATGACATGGCCGCCGTCGTCGAGCAGCTGGGCTATCGGCAGATCGACGTGCTGGGCTATTCATTGGGAGGCGGCGTGGCCTTCCGCTTCGCCGCTCAGCATCCGCAGCTCGTGCGCAAGCTCGTGATCGTTTCATTCGGCTTCGCGCAGCAGCAGTTCTTCCCGGAAATGCTCCCGCAGCAGGGAGCGCTGAGTGCTGCGATGGCCGCGCAGATGCAGGACACGCCGATGTACAAGTCGTATGTCGCCGTGGCCCCGGATCCCAGGGAGTTTCCGCGGCTGCTCGACGGCCTCGGCAAGCTCATGCGCACGCCGTACAACTGGTCGAATGATGTGCCGAAGCTCACGATGCCCGTGATGCTGGTGTACGGCGACAGCGACATGATCCGTCCCGAGCACATGATCGCGTTCTACAGAATGCTGGGCGGCGGACTGCGCGATGCAGGCTGGCAACGCGAGCACATGTCGCGCAATCGACTAGCGATCCTGCCCGACGTGACGCATTACGAGATGTTCTTTTCACCGCGATTGCCGCAGACCGTGCTGCCGTTCCTCGATGGCACGGGCGCGGCGAAGAGCTGGTCGGACAACGTCGGCTCGTAGACGCGGCTCAGCGCTTGCAGTCGACGTGATCGACCATCTGCCAGGCGCCCTCCGACTCGACCAGGTACTCGAAACTGAATGCGCCGGGCGGATGGAGGGCGTAGGTGAAGCGCTGCGGCTTGTTCGGGTGGTTGGGTCGCGCAGACACATTCAAAGTCATGGACGACGGATTCCAGTCATTGCTGGTGAACAGTCGCAGGCCTCCGCCGCTGTCGTGAATGGTTACGACCAGCTCATGCGTGATCTTGTCCATGCCCCACATCGAGTAGGCGTGGTAGCTGAAGGGCGGGCGGTCGTGATGGATCTGCTGCAGCCACTTGCCATCGAGCTGGGGCTCGAATGCTTCGTCGGCGGCGATCGCCTTGCCGTCGGCGAAATGGCCCTCGCAAGTCCAGCGGCCCTGGAAGAACGCGATGAGTTTGGAGAAGTCGTCATTGCGATCGGCGGGCGCCGCAGGCGCGGCGACGGCGACTGCGCTGGTCAATACTGCGGCGAGCAGGAACGATGGGTTCACCGAATCAACTCCAGAGTCTGCGGCGAGGCGGCCGTGGTTACTGGTCGGCGATTCTACAGCGCGCCTCGCGATCGGCTCGTGACTTGAATGAAACCCGTGGCTATTCCTGCTCCAGGAAAGCGATAACCATCCGACTGAGCTCCGCTGGCTTTTCCAGATACATGATGTGCCCGACTCCCTGCACCACGACGCGACGCGAATTCGCAATGCCTGCTTCGATCGCGCCCGCGTGTGCGTGCACGTCCGGAATGTCGGCGTCGCCGACCAGGATCAGCGTCGGTGCGTGGATCTCGTTGAGGCGCGGCAGCGCTGGTTTGGGTCGCAGCGGCAAGTCCCGATGTGTCATGTCCTGCGGATTCGATGAGAGCAGCTCATAGAGTTGCCGACGTGCGCTGTCGTTCGCGGGAGCGATCAGGTACTTATCGGCGGTCCACAGCTTGATCGCGCCTGCGACGTCGCCGCTGTCCAGTAGTTTGAAGGCATCGGCGCCACGCGCGAGGAAGTGTTCCGAGTAAGGCATGCCGCTCACCACCGGGCCGACCAGCACGAGGCGCCGAACCACACCAGGATGAGCAAGCGTGAAGTCGATGGACAACTCACCGCCATGCGAGCTACCCACCAAGTCGACGCGAGACAGGTGCAACTGCTGCAGAAGGCTCGCAAGATCATCGATCTCCGAGTACCACGTCGTTGCTGCTGGACTGCGCCCGAACCCGCGCCGGTCGTAGCGCACCGTATGGAAGCGCCGACAGAACGCCGGCCAGACGTCATTCCACGCGAGCGAGTTGACGACTCCATCATGAACGAGGACAACGGCGTCCGAGCCGCTTCCGCACTCTTCGTAATAGAGTTTTGCGGCATCGATTTCCACGAAGCCCTTTGCAGGAGCCGGGCTCGGCGTCTCGGCTCCCGCACTCGATAAGGCGCTGCTCACGAGCAGCACAGCAGCTGCAATGAAGGGCTTCATCCTCAGTCACTCTCTGTACGTTGTGGAACGAGTTCTCACGTGGCAATGAATTCTGCAGTATGGGGTGTCTTCAGTGCACTCGGTTGGGGGAGTGCCGACTTCATTGCTCGTTTTACCGGACGCAAGCTCGGTACCGACGTTGCATCGTTCGGCATGATGCTCGTTGGCGCGACCGTACTGACGGCATGTGTTCTCGCTGTCGGCCTGCCGCCGGCCGGGCCACCGATCGCCTGGATCGGTGTTGTCGTCAGTGGTGCTGCGATTGTCACAGGCACTTTGCTGCTCTATGCCGGACTCGCGCGGGGCCCAGTGTCGGTCGTAGCGCCGATTGCAGGCGCGTATCCCATCGTCAATGTGACGGTGAGTCTGCTGCGTGGCGCACGGCCGGGTCTGCTTCAGTACGCTGCGATGGCCGCTGTGCTGCTCGGTGTGGCGATTGTCGCCCAGAGCGCGGGTTCTTTCCAACGCCCTGGAAGCCTGCGACGGGCAGACGTCCGCAGATCGGTTGCACTTGCACTCGCTGCAGGGGTCGCGATTGCGGTGGGCGTCGGTGCCGCACAGGAAGTGAGTCCAGTGTTCGGCCAGCTGCAGACTGTCTGGTCGGGTCGTATCGCGAGCGTGCTGATCCTCGTCGCTCTGTTCGCGGCGAGGCGGCGCGCGCCTCACGTGCCACGAGCGTCGTGGCCGATCGTCGGCCTGCAGGGAATACTGGACAGCGGCGCGTACGTTACCTTGCTGCTCGGCGGTAGCGGTCCAGGATCCGAGATCGCAGTTGTGGTCGGATCATGCTTCAGTGTGGTCACAGTAGTGCTTGCACGCATCCTGCTCAGGGAGCAAATGAACTTGCTGCAGTGGACCGGTGTAGCTGCCATCGTCGTTGGAGTGGGAACACTCGCGGCACCTTAGCTGGAGCGATGGCAACCAAGCGTTTGTTTTGCGCAAGATTACGCAAACGCGCGCCGCTCGCCTGCCCGTAGAGTCAGTCCTCCAGAGTGCGGGAGGAGTCTGATGAAGAATCTGGTACGGCTGACAACTGGCTTGCTGCTCGCGTGCGCAGTGACGTTGACGGCGAGCTCAGCACAGGATCAATCGCGCGGTTCGGCGTCGCTCGCGACGGGGCTGTCATTGTTCGCGAACGGGCCGGCGCCGGAGAACCGCGACGCACTGATGCTGTTCGGGCAGTTCGTCGGTTCCTGGGATGTCGATTTCGTAAGCTCGGTGCCGGGTCAGGAAGGGCGCTTCGATGCGGAATGGCACTTCGCCTGGATTCTGCAGGGTCGCGGCGTGCAGGACGTCTGGATCGTGCCCAAGCGACGGCACGGCCGCTCGCCCGACACGCAGTTCGAGTACGGCACCACTGTGCGTGTCTACGATCCGAAGATCAACGCCTGGCACGTGACATGGCACGGCCCGCTGCGCAGCAACTTCCAGAATTTCATCGCGCAGCAGGTCGGTGATCAGATCGTGCTGACCGGCGGCAAGGCAGGCTCGTTGCCGATGCGCTGGATCTTCTCCGAGGTCGAAGCGGATCGCTTCAACTGGCGCGCCGAGGTCTCACCCGACGGCGGCAGCTCGTGGATCGTCGTGCAGACCATGCATGCGGAACGTACTCGATGAGGCGGCCGCTCCATTTGCAAGGCAACGCTACTACCTGGTGCGGAGCGCTGCTGGTGGTTGTATCCGCAGTCATCGGGTTGGCAACTTCGATCGTGGGCGCACAGACAAGCGCGGAGGATCGGTCGCTGACTGCCGATCAGCAGACGCAGATGATTGCGCTGCTGGCGGAGCAACGACGCGCGGATCTCGCAACTGCAAAAACCGACCTCGAGCGGCGGGCAGTAGAGAAGGGGGTTGCCTTGAATGAGGCGCACCTGCGGCTCATGGAGGAATCCAGTCGTCGTTTGCTGGAGCGCCTGGCAGATGTCTTGACGCCTGCACAGCTGGCGCGCTTTGCCGAGTTGGAGCAGCGCCGGCTGGGCATTCAACGCGACTCGATACGGCGGCAGAAGGTGCCGTCCTATGACGGGTCGACGTTCTAACCGGTTGGCCGCGCCTGCTCGCGCAGCGCAATTCGGTTGCCGTCCGGGTCCTGCGCAATGGCCATCTTTCCCCACGGCTGCTTGATCACCTCGGGCGTCTCAAAAGCGACACCGAGCGCCTTGAGCCTGTCGAAGTCCCTGATGCAATCCGTCGACTCGATCGTGCAGATGCCGGGCACCGGCCCCGCGGATTGTTTCGCTTGACCGGGCGAGCCCGGCCACAACACGAGCTGCAAGTCCTGGCCGCGAAGGCCGACGGTCAAGAACCGACCGGCACCTGGAACGTTGCGGTTGTCCACCCGTTTTTCGAAGCCCAGCCTGTCCACATAGAACTCGAGCGCTCGTTCCTGGTCGGCGACGAACAGGGTTACGTAAGTCACGTTACTCAGCATCTTTCACTCCTTCGGCACCTTGCCCTCAACAGGTATGACGGGTGAGCGCCGGCGATCTGTGACGTGTGCTTGCAGAATTCGCCGGAGCTCGTTGAGCGTTGCTCGCGTGAGCACCTCGCGCGCCGCCGAAGGACTCGAGCCGAACGCGGCACGAAACGCCGTGCTGAAGTGCGCGTGGCTCGCGTATCCCAGCCGCAAGGCCAATCCAGCCAGGTCCTCGCATCCCTCTTCGAGCGCTCGCAGTGCTGCAGCGAGCCGCAGGTCATTGCGATAGCGGTGCAGCGTGATGCCCATGTGTGCACGGAACACCCGCGCCAGGTGGAATGGCGAGCTGTACAGTTGTCGGGCGATGTCGCCGAGGTCGTCTCGCGCGCAGAAGTTGGCTGACACGTACGTTCTCGCAGCTTCGACCAGCCGTCGATGGTTTGCGAATGCACGTGGTTTGCCGACCGATCTGGGACGACTCACGCGGGTGAGGAGGTCGACGAAGCGCTCAATCAACGGCACGCTGACTTCTTCGAGCAGCAGGGCATCATCGCGGCCGTGCCGGGCAGCAGCCTGGTACAACAGTGCGCCCTCGTAGTGTCGCGGGGGCTGAAGGTACGCGCAGCGCCGAAGCGCACGCAAATTCACGACCTGATCCCACGTCTCGGCTGCGACTGCAATCAGCATGCAGTCATCACCGCCATCGGTTGGATGACTGAACCGATAACCATGGTCGGGCGCAAAATTCAGCAGGCACCCAGCTTCGGCCAGATATGTTTCATCGTGCGTCTGCCATGCAAACACGCCGCGACGTGGCAGCACGAGCCGCGGGCGGTGCGCGCACTCTTCCGCGCTCCAGCCCGATTTCGGCGCCGTGCAATGTACGTCCACGACTTCCAGAAGTGGGGTCGCGGCGAGCACTGTTGCGTGCAGGCATGTCACGAGTGCAACGGACTCCGTCCCTCAGACGTCAGGATCGAGCGCGACGATCTCGAACTGTCGGAGCCGCTCGCGGTCTGCGGACAGCTTGATTGCCGTAATCCTCGTGCCTTGGGTCGCGAACTCGATGACGACTCGCGGCCGTCCGTTGGGAGCCCAGACGAGTCCGGCGACGCCGTCCACGAGCGCCAGCCGTGCGCCGAGTGCGCGGCCCTTGAAGGTTTCCGCTACGGCGTCGGCGCCGTGGACCTCCGACGATGCGCCCATCTGCACGGCTGTGTTGTCCGCCTCGAGCACGATGTCCGGATCCAGCATCGCCAGAAGAGCCGCGAAGTCGCCGCGATGGGACGCAGCGAGAAAGGCCTCCACCAGGCGTCGCTGGTGCGTACCGTCGGCTTTGGTGGGCGGGGGTGCGCCATGCACCCGACGGCGCGCGCGGCTCGCGATCTGCCGGACAGCATCCGGCGAACGCCTCACAATCGCGGCGATCTCGCTGAATGTCAGATCGAACATGTCGTGCAGGACGAACGTGACCCGTTCCGCAGGCTTCAGGGTGTCGAGGACCGTGAGCAAAGCAAGACCGATCGAATCGGCCAGCCGTTCTTCTTCGCGATGACTGATGGCCTCGCGCTGCAGGAGCGAATCGAGGTTTTCGATGTGCTGCTCCAGCGGCTCCTCGCGCCGTGACTTGCGCGAGCGCAGGACGTCGAGACAGACACGTGCGAGGACAGTGGTCAGCCATCCTGAAAAGTTTTCGATGCAGGTCGCATCCGAGCGATTGAGCCGTACCCAGACCTCCTGCACGGCGTCATCCGCTTCACTGAGCGACCCGAGTATGCGATACGCCACCTTTCTCAGGTGCGCCCGGTCATGCTCGAAGCGATTGGCAAGCCACTCGTTGTCGGCCATGTGTCAGCTTCTCTGCGAACAGTCACCGACATATTGACGCGCGCGGGCCCACCGGATGTGACGAAGTCCTGCGCTGTCACACTTTGCCAGGCCTCATCCGTCAGATCACTGACGGTAGAAACAGGGCATGCCGAGCCACTCGACGTTCTCGATCATCGCCGAGCCCAGTCGCCGGGCAATCCTGACTCTCCTGGCACGCTCGGAGCAATCGGTCGGCAGCATCGTCGAGCAGTTGCGCCTGCCGCAGACTTCGGTCTCCAAGCATCTGCGGGTCCTGCGTGAGGCGGGTTTCGTCGAGTCGCGGGTGGATGGACAGCGACGCCTCTACAGCATCAGACTCGAGCGATTACGGGAGATCGATGCGTGGCTTGCTCCGTTCCGTCGCTGCTGGTCGACCTAGCATGACGACTCATTCGCACGACCTGCCTGAGTGGCCGTTCGAAGACGCGCAGAACACGGCCTGCTTTACCTGCAGCCACGTTCTGGAGGAGGGATATCCTATCCTTCGCGTCACGCACGACGAGGACGACGGCGCCTGGCAGTTCCTTTGCGGGCAGTCGCACGAGCTGGAGCAGGCGCGTGTCGTCTGTCTCGGCTGCATGGTTGTCGATGAGAGGCAGCTGTTGCCGCTTGCGGATCTTCCGCTGGGCTGGTGTGCCGAGAGAAGCGACGCCGGTTCGTCCTGGCTTCGCGAGATCAACTCGACAGGGTGACTTGTCATCCGGCCTCGGGCTGCTGGATGCGGATGCGTGCGAGCGCACGTTGTTGCTGCGACAGGTCCAGCTCGAGTGTCGCCGCCGCGCCGAATAGTCGCCGCAAACGCTCGGACGCATTCTGCAGGCCGAGACCGGCGGAAGCGGGCAGAGCCGCCACCGACGGCCGTGGATTCTGCACTTCAATGCGCAATTCGCGCCCATGAAGCAGCGCGCGGATGTGCACGATCCCGCCTTCCGGCAGCTCGGCGATCCCATGCTTGACCGCATTCTCGACGAGTGTCTGCAACAGCATCATGGGAAGCACGGCGTGCAGCGCGTCGGCTTCGATATCGCGCTCGACTCGCAAGCGCTCGCCCAGGCGCAGCGCTTCGAGATCGAGGTAGGCAGTCACGATCTCCAGCTCGCGCTCGACAGAAATGACCTCGTCCCGCGTGGCGTTGAGGGTGTACCGCAGCGTTCGCGCCAGCGTCGTGACTGCATTCTGGGCCCGGGACGGATCGTCGGCGATCAACGCTCGTACATTGTTCAGTGTGTCGAACAGAAATTCCGGCTTGAGCTGCGACTTCAGCAGGTGCAGTTCAGCTGCTTGCAGAGCGTGGTTGATCTCCAGGTGCCGCCGCTGCAGCAGCTGCCGCTCGCGCAATGACGTGATTGCCAGATACAGGCCCGTCCAGGCCGCAAAGATGACGCTCCAATTGGCCGTCTGGCTCACGAACGGCGTCTGCACGAACCAGGATCCCACCGGCCCGGTCAGCTCCGACAGCTCGGGCGGTCCTGTCCACAGTGTCGAGATAGCCATGAGGTGCATGACGAGCGCGAGCGACAACGCGAGCAGCAGGCTCGCCAGCGCGACTCGCGGTACTACGGCTGTAGGTCCGAGCGTTTGCCAGCTGTGCCGCTTCATGAAGTGTCGCAGCAGATGGCTGAGCATCAGCCCCAGGAGGTTGACCGACCATATGGCGATCGCCACGCGAACCGGAGGGCCGGGCACCTTGTCGAGAGCCATGTAGCTCTGAACGAGGGCATTCGTGCCCCAGCCCAGCAACTGGTACGTCCAATACGGCCGGCGCCATCCCATGCGCCAGTACTGTACGGTCCGCCGCGGCGTGCAGAGGGTTTCGTGTCGGACGGTCGGCATTCACGGATGAACGGCCGCAAGCGTCGGGCCGCAGCCGCTCATCGCGCCTGGTGACCGCTGAACACATTTAAATGAGGCGGCCGGCGAGTTACTCCTACACTGCTCAGCATGCGACTACTCACGCTTGCCATGATCCTGCTCAGCTGCGTCAGAGCTGAAGCGGCGTACGCGTCTGAAGCCCACGCGCTCACACATGACGATCTCGAAGCATGGCTCGATGGTTTCATGCCGTTCGCGTTGCAGAGCGGAGACCTTGCCGGCGCGGCAGTCGTCGTCGTCAAGGACGGGCAAGTGCTGCTGAAGAAGGGCTATGGATACTCGGACGTCACCTCCCAGCGGTCGATGGACCCTGACACTATCCTGGTGCGGCCCGGCTCTGTTTCCAAGCTGTTCACCTGGATCGCAGTGATGCAGCTCGTCGAGCAGGGAAAGCTCGATCTGCATCGCGATATTCACGACTACCTCGACTTCCGGATCGAGAGCCCGTTTGCCAAGCCGATCACGCTGCAGGACCTGCTGACGCATCGGGCCGGCTTCGAGGAGGCGCTGAAGTCGATCCTCATGGACGATCCGAAGCTGATCATCTCGACCGAGGAGTACCTGAAAACCCATCAGCCGCCGATCATCTTCGCGCCGGGCGAGGTTCCTGCTTATTCCAACTATGGCGCTGCGCTCGCTGGCTACATCGTGGAGCGCGTCTCGGGCGAGCCGTTCGATACCTATATCGAGCGCCACATCCTTGCTCCGCTGGATATGACGCGTTCGACATTCCAACAACCTCTGCCTGAAGCGCTGGCAGCCGACATGTCCAAGGGCTACGTGACCGCTTCGCAGCCGCCGCGGCCGTTCGAGCTGTTGATCACCGGACCTGCGGGTGCCCTGAGTGCCACGCCGGTCGACATGGCGAAGTTCATGACTGCGCTGCTGCAGGCCGGCCGCTACGGCGAAGCGCAAATTCTGAAGCCCGAGACCGTGCAACTCATGTACACACCGTCAGTGCAGAGATTTGCCGACTTCGCCACGATCGCTCACGGCTTCTTCGAAGAGCGGCGCAATGGACGGCGCATCCTCGGCCACGGCGGCGACTCCGTGGTCTTCCACACCGACCTCAACCTGCTCGTGGACGATGGCGTCGGATTTTTCGCTTCCTTCAACAGTCGCGGCGCCAACGATTCCAACTACGCGACGCGCGGCGCCCTCTTCGACGCGTTCATCGAGCGCTATTTTCCTGCTGCAGCGAAGGCCGACGACCCGGCTCCCGGCGCCGATGCCGCCGAGCATGCCCGGCGCATCGCCGGCCGCTATGAGAGCTCGCGGCGCATCGCGTCGTCTTTCATCAGTGTTTTTTATCTGCTGCAGCAGACGATCATCATTGCCAATCCGGATGGCACCATCGGAGTGCCGACATTCCCGAGCTACGAACCGAAGCCCTACAGGGAGATCGCTCCGTTTCTCTGGCGCGAGCTCGGCGGCCGTCATGAGGTCGCGCTCGTTCAGCACGACGGCACGAAGACAGTTCTCATCGGCGATGATCCGACTTCAGTCTTGCAGCCCGTACCTGCGTGGCGCTCGGGAGGCTGGAATCTGTACTTGCTGCTCGCGTCCGTCGTTGTCCTGCTTTGCGTGACAGGGCAGTGGGCGTATGCGGCTGTCGTGCGGCGAATCCGCGGGCAAAGTCAGCCTGCTGTGCCTCATGCGCTGCTCCTCGAAACGCTGCCGCGTGTCGCAGCGGTTTTCAGCCTGGCCTATCTGGTCGGATGGGCCGTCATTCTCTCGCCGAGCCTCGACAATCACTGGGCTTTCTACGACGCGACGCTTGATCCCGTCATTCGCTTGCTCCAGATCGCTGGCCTGGTAGTGGTCGCGGGTGCAGGGTTGAGCATCTATCGCAGCTGGCACGTGCTGACACATCCCGGATCGTGGAGCACGAGGATCTGGAGCGTGCTGCTGATGTTCGGCCTGCTGGGAATCCTCTGGGTCAGCCTCGTCGTCAGATTCATCAGCTTCCGTCTCACCTACTGAGAACGGTCTACGGAAATGTAACAATCCGACCCGTGCGCAAAGCGCAGGAGGCACCATGCCCACCGGTCGATTGCTCGCGGCGCTGTTCGCCGTGTTGCCAGCCGTGTCGCTCGCCGATGTATCAGTACCCAAAACTCCGGCGGGACACTTGCTCGGCGCATGGCTCGATGCCTTCAACAGCGCCGACCGCGCGCGCGCTGAGGCCTTCATCAAAGCCTCTGCACCGGGGATGGATGCAGACAACACGGCGCAGTGGCAAGCCCAGACCGGCGGCTATGACCTGCTCGAGGTGTATTCCAACGATAAGACCAACGTCTTCTTTCGGGTGAAGGCGCGGACAACCGCTGCGGAAGAAGTCGGCTGGTTGAGTGTGAGCGAGGCTGAGCCTGTGACCGTCCGGCACGTGGCAACCTGGCGCATTCCTGCCGGTGCCACGGTGGATCCCGTTCCTCTCGACGCGGCGGCACGCCGCGCAGTGGTCGAGCGCGTCGCGGCCGACTTCGACAGCTCCTATGTCTATCCGGAAGTCGGAAGAAGAATGTCGGCCGCTTTACGTGCCCATGAGAAGCGCGGCGATTATCGAGCGATGCATTACGGCATCGATCTCGCAAGAAAGCTCACGGAGGACTTGCAGGAGATCAGCCACGACCGGCACGCCGAAGTCCGTTTCAGTTTCTTTGTAAAGGCGCCGCAGTCTCCCGCGAGTCAGTCCGAGGCCGAGGCGCGGCGCCTTGCTGCAAAGAATTGCGGATTCGAAAAGGCGGAGCACCTGCGGCCGAACATCGGCTACGTGAAGTTCGATATGTTTGCGGATGCGGCGGTTTGTGCGCCGACAGCGAGCGCTGCGATGAATTTCGTGGCCGACAGCGACGCCCTCATTCTCGACTTGCGCGACAACCACGGCGGCGGTGGCGGCATGGGCGAATTCATTGCGAGCTACCTGTTCGAGCAGCGCACGCACCTGAACGACATCGTCGATCGCGCGGGCAACGTAATGCAGGACGCGTGGACGTTGCCGCAGGTGCCGGGCAGGAAATTCATCGGCAAGCCGGTGTTCGTGCTCACCTCGAAGCAGACGTTTTCGGCCGCGGAGGACTTCAGCTACGGCCTCAAGAATCTGCAGCGCGCCACCTTGATCGGCGAGACGACCGGCGGCGGGGCACATCCGATCGACATCAAACCGATCGATCAACACTTTTCGCTCGTCGTGCCGTTTGCACGTTCCATCAGCCCGATCACCAGGTCCAACTGGGAGGGCACGGGCGTCGAGCCGGATGTACAGGTGGCGGCGGATCAAGCCCTCGACGCCGCCCTGAAACTCGCTGCGGAACAGCTCAGCAACGTTCGCTCGAAGCTACGGTGAGAAAGCCCCATGTCAACCGTCGAACAACCCCGTCCACCATTGCCGCCGTTCACCAGCGAGACCGCGACGCAGAAAGTGCGGATGGCTGAGGACGCGTGGAATACGCGCGATCCACAGCGAGTCGCTCTGGCCTATACGCCCGACAGCGTCTGGCGCAATCGCTCTGAGTTCCTGGCCGGCCGGGAAGCGATTCGGCAATTCCTTGCTCGCAAATGGGCCAGAGAACTGGAGTATCGGCTGATCAAGGAACTCTGGGCCTGCCAGGGCAACCGCATCGCTGTTCGTTTCGCCTATGAGTGGCATGACGATTCGGGCAACTGGTATCGCTCTTATGGCAACGAGAATTGGGAGTTCGACGATCGAGGGTTCATGCAGCGTCGGATCGCCAGCATCAATGACCTGCCGATTGCCGCGAGCGAGCGCAAATACCATTGGCCACCGGGCCCGCGGCCGGATGATCATCCAGGGCTTTCTGCGCTAGGCCTGTGAGGGATGCGCGCGCGTGCTACGTTATGTCGTGAACCGCATCATCCCCATCGCCTGTGCCGCGCTCTTGCTCATGCAGGATTTACCGCTGGCCGCTGATGCAGACGTTGAAGTCTGGGTTGTGCTGAGCGAGCCAGCTCTGGCGACGCTGCCGCGCGATGCAAATGAACAACGAAACGAATTGCGCCGAAGACTGGCGCAGCAGCAAGACGACATAATCGTGCAACTCGCAGCGCTCGGCGCCGTCGAGACCGCCCGAGTTCAGTACGCTCGAAACGCGATCGCCGTCAGGATTCCGGCTGACGCAATCGACCGCGCACGCAAGATCGAGGGCGTGATCGCGATTCATCCGGTCACTCACCGCAATCGCATCGACGAGTAGCGGCATCTCGCGGTTGACTGGTCGGCGAAGCATCGCGCACTATCGGTCGCAAGAGTTGCTGCTCGCGTTGCGAGCGCACTCCAAGAATAACCAATGGGGATACATCACATGAGTCGAGCAAATCGGCTGCGAATGCTTGCATTCGCAGGAGCAGCGGTCTTTGTTGCCGCCTGCGGGAACGGACCGGGCGGCGGCATGCAGGACACACCGGCGACCGTCGGCGTGACTGGCGTGTCAGGCAAGCAGCTGCCGGCGCGAGTGGCGCCGACGAGTATTACTGTCGACAAAATTGACAGACGTCTGCGAGGAGCGACTGGACCCGTCGACGTCTGGGTGACGATGGAAGCGCCATCGCTGGCCGCTCAGCAAGCCAAGCTTGCGGGCACGGCTGGCGTCGAAAAGGCGAAACAGCTCGCGAGCGGCGCGAACAAGGCGTCGTTCGCGGAACCGCTGGCGAAATACCGCAGCGACCTCGCGGCTCAGCAATCGAAGATGGCGGTCAGTCTCGCGGGCCTCGGCGCCGAAGAGCTGGCCCGCGTACACGTTGCGCACAACGCCATTGCAGTCCGGGTCGATGCGTCGCAGATCGAGCAGCTCGCGTTGCTGCCCGGGGTGGCGAAGGTGCGGCCGGTGGTCAACTATGAAATGAGCCTGTCTGAAACCGTTCCCTACGTCGGCGGCGCCGCCGTGCAGGCGAGCGGTACGGATGGAACGGGCGTTACGGTCGCCGTGCTCGATTCGGGCATCGACTACACGCATCGCAATCTGGGCGGCGAGGGCACGCTGACGGCCTATGCCGCGGCTCATGGTGGTCCTGCAGGGGATCCATTGTCGAAGTCGCTCGATGGTCTGTTCCCGACCGCGAAAGTCATTGGCGGCTTCGACTACGTCGGCGAGGCGTGGCCGACGAACGGCCCGCGCAGCGAAGATCCGGACCCGATCGACTTCCAGGGCCATGGCACTCACGTGGCGGACATCATCGCCGGCAAGAGTGCCGACGGTACGCATGTCGGCATGGCGCCCGGCGCCAAGCTGCTCGCCATCAGGGTCTGCAGTGCCGTTGCCACTTCGTGCAACGGTGTCTCGTTGCTGCTGGCGGTCGACTTCGCGCTCGATCCGAACAACGACGGCAACCTCAGCGATGCGGCCGACATCATCCACCTGTCGCTCGGGTCGGATTACGGCCAGATCGAAGACGACCTGACCGCGGCGCTGGAAGATGCAGTCGACCTCGGCATCGTGGTCGTCGCATCGGCGGGCAACGGCTCGAACAAGCCGTACGTGGTCGGCTCGCCGTCCATCGGCCCCGGAGTCCTCAGCGTCGCACAGACGCAGGTGCCGAGTGCCGTTGCGATTCCGCTGGTCATCACTGCGCCGGCCGCCATTGCCGGAACCTACGGCAACACGGCGACGGTGGAATGGTCGCCGGTAGACCACGCTGCCACTGGCAGCGTCGCCTATATCGGCCGCGGATGTCCCGCCGGCTCGGTCTCGGCCGGGTCGCCTGCCGATCCCATTCTGAACAGTCCGGCCGGCAAGATTGCACTGATCGATCGCGGCGGCTGCTCGGTCAGTCTGAAGGTGGACTATGCGGTCGACAACGGCGCGATCGGCGTGTTGATCGGCCTGATCGCACCGGGCGACGCGGTGAGCTTCTCCTTCGGCGGCGGCGACAGCTTCGCGCCGACGTTGGTGATTCAGCAGTCGCTCTCCAGCGCGATCAAGGCGCAGTTGAACGCAGGTCAAACCGTCAACGCGTCGATTTCGCCGGCTGCGGGCATCCCGCTGATCGGCAGCATGGCGAGCACGAGCTCGCGCGGACCTTCCGTGCTCAACACGATCAAGCCGGAAATCGGCGCGCCCGGCGCGTCCGTCTCGGCAGTGGTCGGCACGGGAACGGGTGAGGCGGCGTTCGGCGGCACTTCCGGTGCAGCGCCGATGGTCTCGGGTGCGGCGGCGCTGCTGCTGCAGGCATTCCCGAACCGCACGCCGATCCAGATCAAGTCGATGCTGATGAACAGTGCGGAGACCAGCATCTTCACGAACCCGGCGCTGTTGCCGGGCGGCCTGGCGCCGATCACGCGCATCGGCGCGGGTGAGCTGCGCGTCAACAAGGCGATCGGCCTCAACGCGATCGCGTGGAATCCGGAAACGGAGTCGGCCGCGCTGAGCTTCGGTCAGTTCGAAGTTCCGTTCGATGGCGTGGTCGTGGCGAAGACGGTCAGGGTGCAGAACTTCACCAACTCGACCCGCCAGTACAGCATCACGCGTAGTTTCCGCTATGCCGACGACGCCGCTTCCGGTGCCGTGAGTGTGATCACTCCGGGATCGGTGACCGTCGGTCCGCGACAGACGAAGGACTTCCAGGTTTCGCTGCTGATCAAGGGCAGCAAGCTGCCGACATGGACGTTGAACGGCGGACCGGATGGTGGCAACGGCGCCTTGCTGAACGGACCGGAGTATGACGGCTATATCACGCTGACTTCGGGAAGCGAGAAGCTGTCACTGCCCTGGCACGTGCTCCCGCGCAAGGCGTCCGCGACCGTGGCGAGCCCGTTCGTGCGCAGCAGCCGCGGCGGCACGCTGAAGCTGCTGAACCTCGGCGTCGAGACCGGCGACTACGACGTGTTCTCGCTGACCGGACAGAGCGACCGCATCCCGCGTGCCGAGCTGCCGGGTCCGGGCGACTCGTTCGCGGTCGTTGATCTGCAATCGGTCGGCGTACGTCATCTGCAGGACGGCGGTGCGGACTATCTCCAGTTCGCACTCAGCACCTTCGGTCGGCGTGTGCACCCGACCTATCCGGCGGAGTTCGACATCTACATCGATTCCAGCAACGACGGCACGCCGGACTTCGTGGTATTCAATCTCGAGAACGGCGGCTTCTCCGGCAGCGGCCAGAGCCTCGTTTACGTGGCGAGCCTGGCGGGCGGATCCGCAACGCCGGTGTTCTTCAACGACGCCGACCTGGATTCCGGCAACGTGATCTTCACGGTGCCGATGAATGCCAGCGCTGGCGCGATCAACGTCGGCGTCCAACCAGGGAAGACATTCGGGTTCTCGGTGTTCGCGTTCGATAACTACTTCACGGGTGAGCTGACGGATTTGGTGGAGAACATGCGGTTCACGCCGGGGAACCCGCGCTACGCGGTAACGGGCGATCCGTTCGGATCCGTCAATCCGCGCAGCCTCACGTCCGTGGGAGTCACGACTGCAAACGTGCCGGATGCGAGCACGACCGAGAGCGGCCTGCTGTTGATGTATCGAAAGAACACGGTGCTGGAGTCGGAGGTCATCAGGATCCGGTAACTCTCGCACTCACTTCGCAATTGAAGGCGGGCCGCTGGATGCGGCCCGCTTTTTTTTTTTGAGGAGTAGGAAAGCACCGACAAATGCGCAGCTGACGTGCGATTTGCCCTATAGTCGTATTTCAAACACTTGATTCCTTTGATAAATCGGGTAGGCAATGGGCAGGCTTCAGCATTGCGTTCCGCTAGCTCCCGCTTTCACGAAGGCGCCTATCGGTACGAGCTTCCTCCTGCGTGCACCGCCCCGCGCGCCGTGAAATGAAGAAGCAAGCGCCCCTGATGGACGATCTGCTCGCGGTTCGCCGTGGCGAGCTCGAGTTCGACGCAGTGACCGGGCGCATCAACTCGCAGCTGACTTCGTGGCCGCAGTCCGCGCAAGAGGTGCTGCGCGAAGTCGAAACGGCGTTCGAGCAGCGGATCATCGAGGCCGACCAGTTCCAACAGCTCAAAACAGCTATCGTCGATACGATCAGTCAGCGGCAAAAAGTGGTCAACCCGCCCCCTCCCAGCGGTGGTGCTCCAGTCGGGCGCTCGAACATTGCGCTCGGCAGTCGACTGCGCGATCGCTTCATCCTCGACGAAGTCCTCGGCGTCGGCGGTATGGGCATCGTCTACAAGGGTCGCGACCTGCTGAAGGTCGAAGCGCGCGATCGCAACCCTTACGTCGCGATCAAGGTTCTGCGGGAGGATTTCAAGAGGCGCGACGACGCCTTCATCATGCTGCAGCGTGAGGCGAGCCGTCAGCAGCGGCTGGCTCACCCGAACGTCGTGACGGTCTACGACTTCGACCGCACGGGCGACACCATTTTCATCAGCATGGAGTTGCTGGAAGGAACGCCGCTCGACGTCTTTCTCAATTCCGGTGGCCGCGAGCACGGCGTGCCCTATGCGGAAGCGATTCACCTGATCGAGGGAATGTGCGCGGCATTGATGTATGCCCACGAGCACGGCATCGTGCACGCCGACTTCAAGCCGAGCAACTGCTTCGTCATGCAGGGCGGCAAGGTGAAGGTCCTCGATTTCGGTATCGCGCGGGCGATGCGCAGACCGAACCAGGCCGACGGCGATGTGACCGTGTACGACGGCCGTCTGCTGGGCGCGATGACTCCGGCATACGCCAGTCCGGAGATGGCGGAGGAATCCGCAGAACCGGATCCACGCGACGACATCTATGGGCTCGGGTGCGTGTGCTACGAGGTGCTCACCGGCGACCATCCTTTCGATCGGCTGTCGGCAATCGTTGCGCGCGGTCGCAAGCTGGTGCCGAAACCAGTGCCGTCCCTGAGCCCGCGACAGAATCGGGCTCTGGCTCAGGCACTCGCCTTCGACCGTGCGGAACGTACGCCGAGTGTGCGCGAGTTCTTCAACGGGCTGCGCGTTGCTGAGCCATCGACGCGCTGGCGCTGGAGCAAGAAGACTGTTCTGATCGCCGTGGCGACGCTCCTGCTGATCGCGGCGGGTGCAGCGTGGTTCGCAATCGAGTACCCGGTGACGCGGACGATTGCGGATCTGGAGTCGGGCAACGATCCCAGAGTGCAGGCGGCTATCGAGCGGGTGGCGACATTCTCGGCGACGGACCGTGCCCACGCACTCGCTGCCGCCCGAGAGGAAATCATCGCTCATTACCGCGGGCAGATCCGGGCGATGCTCGACAGCGGCGAGATCGACGCCGCGTACGTCAGGGCCGAATCGATCCTCGACACCGCGCTGACGATGTACCCGGATGCGGCGGAGCTCGCAAAACTCCGCGATGAGGTCGCCACCCGCAAGCAGCGCTACTTGTCCGAGCTCGCGGAGCAATACGAAAGTTATCTCGCGGCCGGCCGGTTGCTGAGCAGTAAGGAACACAGCGGGATTCAAGGTGTGATGCAACGCATCCGGCTGGTAGAGCCGCGTCACCCGCTGTTGGTGGATCCACGTCTTGCCGGCGCTTTTGCGGCGGCGGCGGAGGCTGCAATCAGCTCCGATGACTTGAACAATGCGCGCGCGCTACTTGCCGCCGGGACGCAACTTGCGCCGCGCGACCGATTGCTCCGCGACGTCGCGGACAAGCTGGTATCTGCTGAGCAGGTGGCGCGAAACAAACGCCGCAGCAATGAGCTGGCGGGGCAAATCGAATCGCAGCTCGCGGCGCTGACCAGCCTCGAACCGCTCGCAGCGCTCACCGATGCGCTGGTCGGGTTGCATGACATCGACGCCGAAAATGGCGTGTTCGGCCGGGTCGCAGCGAGCGTAAGACCGCTGCTCGGCAAGAACTATGAGGTCATTGCCGGCATCGGGACCGTCGACGACATCGTGTCGTTCGAGCGTCGCTACGTCGCTGCGTTCGAAGCGGCGGGGCTGACGGAAGCGGCCAGTCGCGTGCGGGCGCGGCGTGAGCGGTTGGTCGCGCGCCGCGATGAGCTGGTCACGCAGGCTCGCCTGCTGGCCACCGCACCAGGTGCGAAAACTGCGGCGGGGACCTCGATCGAGGCAGTCATCAATGAGCTGCGTACCATAGCGCCCACCGACCCCAACCTGGATGCAATCGTGACTGCCGCCGTGTCCGAGCAGCGGCGCGAGGCACAACGATTGACCGGTGAGCGCAAGTGGGACGAAGCGCGTGCGACCCTCAACGCGGCGCTTGCCCTCGGCGGCACTGAAGAGTTGCGAGGCCTCATCGCGCAGGACCTGGCCAGTGTCGAGCAGCGGAAACGAGACAGCGCACGTGCAAGCCAGGCCGCGGAGCGCGAAGCCGCACGGGCTGCGGAGCGCGAGAGGATCGCCGCCGCCGAAACGCAAGTGCGTACTGCTCTGGATTCGTTCGCACCGACATCAGCGGGACTGCGCTCGCTGGGCACACGCATCTCAGCCCTTGCTGTGCTCGACCCGGGGAATCCGTTGATTCAATCCGCCCGCGTAGGCGCCGCCCAACGAATCACTGCAAGCGCCACTGGCAGTGCAAAGGCAGGCAAGTTTGACGCTGCACTGGCGTTGCTTGCAGATGCGGCTGTTCAGTTGCCCGGAGTGGCCGACATCGCCGCCGCCCGCTCGCAGGTCGAATCGCTGCAGCTCGAGGCCTCTCGCCAGGCACAGGATCGCGCGCTCGCCGCGGCACGAGACGCATTTCGCGCCGTCATCGATCGGGCGCAGCCGGCCGACGGAAGCTGGCAACGGGAAGCGGAGGCTGCGCTCGCCGCCCTGCGCAGGACTCCCGCAAGCGAAAATGCGGTGGCAGTGGCGCGAGAGCAATTGGCCGCGACGTATCTCGATGCGGCGGGCCAGCTCATCGACGAGAAGCGTTTTACGGTGGCGGCGCAGCTGCTGGATAAGGCACAGCAACTCGCCCCGAAGTCAGCTGCGCTGCAAACGAGACGAGCGCAATGGACGCAAGCGTCCGAACGGGACAAGGTCCAGCGCGCTGCCGAGGAGTTGGCGGCCAGGGTCGATGCGGCAAAACAGCGCTTCGGCAATGAGATCAAAGCGGGTCGATTCGATCGTGCCCGCAGCACGTTGATGGAGTTGCAGACGATCGCGGCGAGGGATGACGCATTCGTGGTGCGCGACGCTCCGGCCATGCTTGCCGATGCGCTGGCAGCTTCGGCGCAAGCGAGGCTCAAGTCGGGCGACATCGCGGCCGCGTGGCAATTCGCTCGCAGCGGCTCAGCAATGCGCAAGGACGATCCGCGCTTCAAGCAGCTCCTGACCGACATCGAAGCCGCAGCGAGCCACCGCATCGACGCTCTGTTGAGCTCGCCGGACACGATCGATCGCGCTGCGCTGTCGTCGCTGGTCGAGACGTATCGCGCGTCCGCACCCGAGAGCTATCGGTCGCGAAGTCCCGCCTGGCTTGCCATGATCAAGCGGCGCCTGGCCGATCTCGCGGCTGATCCCACTGCGCACAACGCTTATCTCGCTGCCGTACAGGGCTCACTCGCAGATTTCCCGGCTTTGCAGTCGCTGCATCCGCTCGATGCAAAGCCGGCTCCGCCGACGCCGGCTCCACAGGTTGCAGAGACCGCGCCTGCGCCTGCTGCCGTGCCCGCAGCAGCGCCGGCTGCAGAACCTGATCTGTTGGGTCATTGGTGCGGCGAGGGCGTCGGCCTGGCATTCGCGGCTAACGAGTACTCCTTCGAGATCGGCGGCGGGCGCACCGTCAAGTATCCCGTCGTCCGCTATCAGCGCGCCGGCAACGTCATCACGATGTCATGGACAGACAAGAAGCTCGGTCCGATGGTGATGGAATTCGGCGAGTTCTCCGCCGATGGCCAGAGCATGGTTCAGATGCGCGGCAAGACCGAGGCGAGCACGCAATGGCAGACGTACAACCGGCACTTCCAGCGCTGCAAATAGCGCCGGCCCCGGAAATCTCGATCAAAGAACGATATCGATGCCGATGCCGTAGACCACATCCGATCGCAGGCCGTGGTCGCCATTGACCGGGACGATGACATAGGCGTTGAGCGGTGCGTTGGCAGCTTTGAACGGATTCCACTTCGCGGAGATCGCAGCATCCAGCACGGTGGTATCGACCGCTTCCTGATCGGGGTTGTAACGACCCAGCAAGTCCAGGCCCGCGGTAAATTTTGGCGAGGTCCGCCAATCGAACCCGGCCGCATACGTCAGGTTGTCCAGATAGTCCGCGCCGGTCGAGGTCTCGTACGCAACATTCAGGTGCGGTCCGAAAGCACCGTAGCGCTTTGACATGATCAGTCCAGCCTTGTAGCGCGTCTCGCCGGTGCCCAGCAGGTTCTTTTCATCGCCGGTCGGAAATGTGACCTGCGCGAGCATTGCCAGGTCGGGAGCGGCTCCGTGATCGCGCAGGAAGTTGTACTTGGTGCGCAGCACGACATCGCCGATACCGGTCTCGCTACCGCCGGTGGATGAGTTCTGCAGCTCGTCCTGACCGAAGAACGAATGAATGCCGGCGACGCCGGAGTTCGACACAACCTCCGCGTGGGCGTGCGCGTTGGCGTCCACGGAGAGCACCGGCACCACGATGCCCACATCCCAGCGATCGGTCAGGCCGTAGTTGGCGAAAAAGGCAAACACGTCATACGCCAGCTCGATATCGAGAGTGACACGGACAACATCCGTCTCGAAGCCGCTCAGGACGCCATCGGGCGGCGGTCTCTGGATGCCGCCCTGGAACGAGCAGCAATCCTCGTGCGGAAAATCCAGCACGATGTTGTCGAGGTCCTGGCCATCGATGCTGTCGTATTTGAAGCGCGAGACGCCGAAAGCCAGATCGAACTTGCCCTTGCCGAGCGTCGTGGCGCTCTCCGCCAGCAGCGGTCCCAGGCTGTCCTGCGTTTCGACCGGCACACCCGTTGCGACGTCGAAGGTGACGCCGGTGAACGTCGAATTGAAGGCAAACGTGCCCGCCGAGGAGGCGATTGCCGAATTCAGCAACGTGAACGCTTCGAGCGACTCGGCCGAGAAATGCGCCGAGTGCGCGGCTGCGAACGGTCCTCCCTGCGAGGAGAGGTTGACGCCGTCGCCACCGTACAGATCGGTCACGAAATTTTGCAGGTCTGCTGCACTGACGGTGCCGGACGCAAGGACGATTGCGACTGCGCCAGCCAGGCGCGCCGGCGGAGGATTCTTAGCCATTGTCGACTCCCTACCGAACGGAGTAGGAGAGTGCGACTGCGGCGATCGCGACTCAATTGACCATTTGACTTACTGCGCGGGCAATCGCAGCGCTAGGCGCGAACAGTGGAGCCCGCAGGAAGTGGACCGGCAGAACGGTACGTGCTGAGGAGGACGCCCTTGGGCGTACTTCGCGTCTCGACCAGAGCAAGGCTGCGCGGCGGCAAGCCGCTCTCGAACAGACGCTTGCCTTCGCCGAGCACCACTGGAACGACCCAGGTGCGATGTTCGTCGACGAGCCCGGCGGCGATCAGTGTTTGCAGCAATTTGCCGCTGCCCCAGATGTGCAACGCCGGCCCGGGCGCTGCCTTGAGCCGGCGAATCTCCTCGACCACGTCGCCGTCGATTCGCTGCGACTTCTTCCAGTCCAGGCGATCGAGGGTGCGCGTCACGACGTATTTCGTCGCCTTGTCGAACGCCCTGGTGATCGGGTTATCGCCCTGCTTCGGCCAGTAGCCGGCGAAAATCTCGTACGTGCGGCGCCCCAGCAGCAAATCGAAATCACCTGCGATCGTCTCGTTGATGACCTGGCGCAGGGCGTCGTCGACGAAGGGCGCGACCCAGCCGCCGTGCCTGAACCCATTCGTTGCATCCTCCTCCGGGGCGCCGGGCGCCTGCATCACACCGTCGAGAGTCAGTTGGGTGATCGCGATGATCTTTCTCACGATTCAGGCGTCCACTTCCGGGTGATGCTGCAGGCTTCGCTCGAGATGGGCACAAAGCAACTCGGCACTGGCGCGGTTGCGCTGCTCGCAGCGCGCGAGCTCCAGCAGGTCTCTCAACAGGGCGATCAGCGAGTCAGGCGGCAGATCGGCAAGCCGCTCGCGGCCGCTGTACGACAGCATCACGCGACAGTCGCCGCAGGCAATTTCTACCAGGCCGGCCCAGTGGCTGCGGAACAGGATGTCTTCGTCGCCGTCGCAACGAACCCTGGTCCAGGTCGCAACGCTGCGTGTCATGGGTTCACATCTCCGCTCTCAATGCACATCAAAGAAAGCCCGTTCGTGTCACGGGGGTTCCGTCCTCTCACGGATCGACGAACAGCACCTCGTCGAGCGTGAGCGTGCGGGCGCCGGATCTGGTTGACACGGTTTCCGCGACGCTGAACTTGTCCGGGGTTTCCTCACGAATGATGGTCAATCGGGCTTGGCATCGAGCGCGATAGTGCCTGGGCCGCCAGTAGCGGCGGAAATGCCTCGGCGCGACGTCTAACGACGTTCGATGACTCTTACGCGCCGATTCTGGGTCACGCACGCAATAGCGCCGGGCGTGGGATTCGTACTCGTGCTTGCTCTCATCGCCGCCTTCGACCTCGATCGAACGATTTCGCACACCTGGTACTTCGACACCTCGACCCAGCAGTGGCTCGGCGGCGGACACGGCATGTGGTGGGCTCGTGATCTCATCCATACCGGCGGCCGCTCATTGGTGCGGGTGGTGGCGGGCGTGGTGCTCATCGTGTGGATCGCGACGTTCTTCAGCGAGCGGCTGCGACCCTGGCGGCGACGCGCCGGCTTTGCATTCCTCGCCGTCGCACTGTCCATCGGGATCGTCGGCGGCCTGAAGGCTGTCACGAACGTCGACTGCCCCTGGGACCTCGCCGGGTTCGGCGGCGATCGACCGTATGTCATGCTCTTCGGCGATCGCCCGGATTCGCTGCCGCGTGCACAGTGCTTTCCGGGCGCGCATGCTTCCTCCGGCTTCGCACTCCTGTTTGGATATTTTCTGCTCCGCGACCGCAGGCGCTGGCAAGCCCGCTGGGCGTTCATGGGAGCCATCGCCGTCGGCGTGATCTTTTCGATCGGGCAGGAGGCCCGCGGCGCCCACTTCGTGTCGCACGACTTCACCGCTGCGGCGATCGTATGGTTCACGCAGCTCATACTCTATGTGCGGATCCTGGTGCCGAGGACTGCGACATCATGCGCGGGCCTGCAGGGCGAGAGTACCGGAGCGACCTTCGATGACACCGGACTCGATTCGGCTGGTCTTGATTGACTGAGCGTCGAAGGCGCGCGCTGCCTGACCCAGGGTCCTGAACTCGAATCCTGCGTCGCGCCACGCACCGAGCAGCCCGCTAAAATGCGAGAGATACGCGCCGCCCTCGAGCTCCGCGTGCAGCGTGAAGACATGGTCGCGAGGGCCATCGACCGCACGCGTCAGCTCGAACAGCGTGCGGACTGCATCACCCACTTGCGCGCCGTTTACGCCAACGAGCTCATCGAGCGTGGGAAGCGTGGTCGGGAGCTGCAGGACACCGCCGCCGAAGGGCAGGAAGGGTTCGAAGCCTCGGGTGTCAGAGGCGATCTCGAACCCGAATCCCTTTTCAAGGGTGGGAACGTGTTCGTTCAATTGCCAGCCGGCGGCGCCGTGAATGCGAGGCGGAAAGCCGAAGATCCGCTCGAACGCATCGACGGCGCATTCCATCTGCTCGCAGGTCCAGACTGAAGAGGCGCTCGCCACGTTGTCTTGCCACTTCACATGATCGTAAGAGTGGACACCGACTTCGAATCCCCGTTCGGCCACTGCAAGCATCTCGGCGCGGCACAGCCGACCGATATCGGGCCCGGGCAGCACGGTGCCGTAGAGCAATGTTGGAATGCCGTAGTGTGAGGCGACCGAGGTCCGTCGCACCTTGCGGAGAAAGCCGCGTCGAAAGACGCGACGCAGTGCCCGCCCGGTGTGATCGGGGCCGACGCTGAAAAGAAATGTGGCGGGAATCTCGAGAGCGGCGAAGAGCTGCGCCAGCCGGGGCACGCCTTCGCGGGTGCCTCGCAGCGTGTCGACATCCACTTTGAGGGCGATGGCGCGCATTCAGATCAGCTCACGGCAACCGATGATCGTTCGAGTCGCTCGCGAAGCCTCGCGAGATCGACGGGGCCACGCGGGTCAGTGGCACCGAGCAGCGCGAGTCCATTGCCGTCGACACAAGTGACGACACAGTGCCCGTCCTCAGTGTGCAGTGTGCGGGGCGCAAAGCTGCTCGAACGGCGCGCTAACACTTGCGTGCGGGTGACGAGCCACCGTTCGCCGTCGAAATTCGCGAAGGCACCGGGGAAGGGCGGCGCGACCGCTCGAACGAGGTTGTGGATTTCGCGGGCGCCGCGTGACCAGTCGATGCGGCCGTCCTCAGGTCGCCGCCGGCCGCAGTATTCTCCTTTGGAGAGATCCTGCGGGGTGCGCGGCGCGGTACCTTGAACGAGCAGCGGCAGGCTGCGATCCAGCACCGTCTCGGCAGCGTCGGCTACTCGCAGGAAGACGTCGTATGCGCTGTCGTTCTCGCGAATGGGCACCGCCGACTGGTCGACAATGTCGCCGGCATCTGCCCGGGAGGTCATGTAATGAAGCGTGGCCCCGGTCTGCGTAGCGCCACGCAGGATGGCCCAGTTCACAGGGGCACGGCCGCGAAATCGCGGCAGGAGCGAGCCGTGCATGTTGAGCGCACCGCTCTTCGCGGCAGCAAGCAGGATGTCAGGCAGCAGCTGTCGATAGTAGAAGGAGAAAACGAAATCCGGCGCGAGCGCGCCAACGCGAAACGCCAGCTTGTAGTCGGGGCCGGGGGGCGCAACGACCGGGATGCCTGACTCGCGAGCGAACTCCGCCATGCTCGAGTGCCAGCGATGCTCCAGCGGATCGTCGTCGTGCGTAACGACCAGCTTTACGTCGATGCCCTGCTTCAGGAGAACGCGCGTGCAGCGCACGCCGATATCGCCGTAGCCAAAGACGACCGCGCTCGTGGTCATGAGGCAGCTCGAACATTGCTGGTGACCGAGGCGTCGACAGTCTCGCCGATGACCTCCGCGACCACGTAGCGCGGCCGGCTTCGCACCTGCTCGAAGATGCGTCCGACGTACTCGCCAATGATTCCCAGGCCCAGCAGCACACACCCGAGGAGGAAGAACGCGATGCCGAAGAGCGTGAACAGCCCATCTGCTTCCGGCCCCACGACGAGACGTCGAGCGGCGAGGTAGAGCACGAACAGCAGTGACGCGCCGGCGATGGTGATGCCGGACCAGGAGAAGATCTGTAGCGGCAGGCGCGAGTAGCCGGTCATTAGATCGAAGTTCAGCCGGATCAGGCGCAGGAACGAGTATTTCGAGTCGCCGGCGGCGCGCTCCTCGTGCCGCACTACGATCTCCGTCGGTTGACGGGCAAACGTGAAAGCGAGCGCGGGAATGAACGGACTGACCTCGTGACAGCGGTTGATCGCATCGACGATGTGTCGGCCATAGCCGCGCAGCATGCAGCCCTGATCGGTCATCCGGATCCTGGTCGTGCGCTCGCGGACGTTGTTGAGGAAGCGCGAGGCAACGCCACGCCACCACGAGCCTTGCCGGACGGCGCGTATCGTGCCGACATAGTCGGCGCCCGCTTCGAGGGCCGCGACGACTGCGCCGATCTCTTCGGGCGGATTCTGCAGATCTGCATCGAGGGTAACGATGAGGCTGCCGCGCACGCGTTCGAACCCTGCGAGGAGCGCGAGGTGCTGGCCGGCGTTCTGGGCGAGAACTACAGCGCGAGCACGGTCCGGATGCTGCGCAACAGCCTCGCGCAGCAGGGCCACGGAGTTGTCATTGCTGCCATCATCGACAAGGATGACTTCATAGGGCTTGCGAAGAGCGTCGAGCGCCGGGAACAAGCGGGCAAAGAGCACAGCAAGGCCTGCGCTCTCGTTGAAGACCGGGATGACGACTGAGATCAGCGGCTTCATGGGGCGACTCCAAGAACCTGGTTGACCGCGCTGACGACACGATCGACGTCCGAGTCGCGCATCGCGGGAAACAACGGCAAGGTGATGGTCTCGCGGCCGATGCGTTCGGCAATCGGAAACATTCCTGCCCGCCAGCCGAGCTTGTGATATGCGCTGAAGGTGTGAATGGCCGGGTAGTGCACGCCGACTGAAATCCCGAGCTCGTCCATCGCGCGAATGAACTGCGCGCGCGTCGGGCCTCCGGATTCGACAGGCAACAGCGGCGCAAACATGTGCCAGCTGTGGCCTTCGCCGCCACGGGCCGGCAGGCGCAGAGGACAGTCTCGCGCCCAGAGGTCAAAGTAGCGGCCGACCAGGGCGCGACGCCGCGCGTTGAACTCGTCGAGGCGGGATAACTGACCGAGACCGATGCAGGCTGCAATGTCCGACATGTTGGCCTTCATGCCGGGGAACACGACATCCACCTCTCCAGCTGGACCCCGCTCGATCCCATGGAAGCGCGCACGCTCGATGTACTCGAGCTCCGCTTCGTGCTGCGTCACGATTGCGCCGCCTTCGCCGGTGGTCAGATTTTTGTTCGGATGGAAGCTGAAACACACCAGGTCGCCGCGACTGCCGATGCGCTTGCCGTTGAAGCTCGATCCGATGGCATGCGCTGCGTCTTCAACCACGCGCAACTCACAGCGTCGCGCCAATGCATACAAGGCATCCAGATCCACCGGCAGGCCGGCAAAGTGCACCGGCAGAATGGCGCGCGTGCGTTCGGTGACGGCCGACTCAGCTTGTTCGAGCGACAGATTGCGTGTGTCGAGATCGACGTCGACGAATATCGGTTGTGCGCCAACTCTGCGGATCACGTTGGCCGTCGCGCAAAAGCTGATGGCGCTCGTGATGACTTCATCGCCGGGGCGCACGCCAGCGGCGACGAGTGCGATCTCGATCGCCTGCGTCGCAGAGGTCACTGCACGTACCGGGCGTCCGCCCAGATAGACCGAAAGTCTGTGCTCGAACTCCTTGACCTTGGGTCCGCTCGCGAGCCAACCCGAGCGCAGTACCTCCGCGACAGCTTGTATGGTCGCTTCATCGATGTCCGGTCGCGTGAACGGAAGGCGCTCGTGCGTCATAGACGCGCCATCACGATGCTGTGCGCGTCGCGCGCCAGAATTCGGCCGGGCATCCCGGCGGAGGTGAGCGAGGCGTAGACCCTGGGATCGATGAACGCAATCGCATTCGTTTCTCCCTCCCAGCAGGCGAGGAATTTTCCGCGTTCGAGATCCTCGCCAGTCACTCCCGCCTGGCGCAGGCCGAAGTCGAGCTCGCCCCAATAGTCGTAGACCACGAGCGGCCGCTGCAGATAGAACGACATGGAGTGGCGATACTGGCCAACGCTATAGAGCCGGGTCTTCGCGTCGATGTGGCCGTTGATCTGCGCCGCGATCACTTCGCCGCTTCGGGCAGGGAAGGTCGCCGCATAGCAAAGTGCCAGCAGCTCGTAACACACTATCGTCACTGCCGCGAGCAGGCTCCATCGGTGGACGGCGCTGCGTTGTGCCCGAACGCCATCGAAGATGAGATAGCCGATACACGTGGCGCCGCCAGCCATCGCCCAGCCCATCGAAGCTTTCGGGATCGATCCCATACGCTGCCAACCGACGAATGCCAGACAGGCGGCGACCAGCAGCAGTAACCCTGTCGAAATCCACTTCGCGCGACCGAAAGCGGCAGGTTCCGTGTGCGTCACGCGGGCCAGCGACACCGCGAGCGGCGGCATGAGCGGCATCAAGTACGAAGCAAGCTTCGATTGTGAGAGCGAGAACAGCACGAAAACCACAGCGCACCAGATCAGCAGGAACAGCTCGGCCCGGAATCCTCCGGACGTGCGCCCGCCCTCGATCTTCGCGAGCTTCCAGGTGCGCCAGTTGGCGATCACCGGCAGCAGGGACACAGCCAGGATCGGTATGAAGTACCAGAAAGGCTCGACCCGATTGTCGACCGTCGTGAGGAAGCGCTGAACGTGCTCGCGAATGAAGAAGAACTGCAGGAACTCCGGGTTTTGCTTCTGGACGATCCAGAACCACGGCAGGGTGACCACGAGGAAGAGCGGCACTCCGATGAGCAGCTGCAGCCTTCGCAGCGGCGAGAGATCGCGCGTCGCAATCATGTAGAGCACGAGCGTGGCGCCTGCGAGCACGAGTGCGACGATTCCCTTGCTCAGAACCGCGAGCGCCAGCGCGGCCCACGTAATGAGCATCCATTTGCTCGATCCTTGTTGCCTCTGCTCGCGCTGCGCGACGACGAACGAGAAGACAGCTGCACTGAGGAAGAAAGTGAATCCCTGATCGAGGAGATTGAGCTGTCCTGTGACTGCGAAGTAGGGGTTGATCGCGAGAAGTGCGGCGGCGATCAAGGAGGCCTCCCTGGAATAGCCAATGCGTCTGCAGAAGGCGAAGACCAGCGGAATGCACAGGAACGCGAGGACCGCCGCATACAGACGCGCCGTCCATTCGTGCACTCCGAACACGCTGTAGAGGCCAGCGGTCGCCCAGTATTGCAGCGGCGGCTTCTCGAAGTACTTGAGGTCGTTCAGCGTCGGTGTCACCCAGTCGCTGTTCGCCAGCATCTCGCGCGGGATCTCGGCGTAGCGGCCTTCATCGGGATCGAACAATGGACGCAGTGGCAAGTTCGCCAGCCACAGAGCACCGAGCAAGATCCACAGGCCTGCCGTTGCCGCACGCACCGGATTCCTCAGGCAGCCGTTTCCAGTCGACCCGCCGTCCGGCGCTGCGAGCCTTCGAGGCCGACGTAGTAGGCGATCGTCTTGCGAATCGAGTCACGCAGATCGGTGCGAGGGGACCATCCCAGGTGCTCGTGAGCTGCCTCGATGGCCGGCACGCGCAGCTGGATATCCTGGTAATACTTCCCGTAGTAGCTGGCCGAGGCGACCCTCTGGACCTCCACGTGCTGTGCACGCTCCCGCAGCTGCGGGAATTCCCGTGCGACTTCGATCATCAGCTGCGCCAGCTCGCGGATGGAGGTGCAGTTGCCAGGATTACCGATGTTGAAGATGCGTCGCGTGGCCACGCCGTTCGGGTTGTCGATGATGCGCAGCAGGCACTCCATCGCATCGTCGATGTACGTGAACGAGCGCTTCTGCTCGCCGCCGTCGACCAGCAGGATCGGCTTGCGATAGAGGATGTTCGACAGGAATTGCGTGAACACCCGCGAGCTGCCTTCCTTCGGCTCGTCGATGTTGTCGAGATTCGGGCCGATGAAGTTGAACGGGCGAAACAGCGTGTAGTCGAAGCCGTCGCGCTCGCCATAGGCGTAGATCACGCGGTCGAGAAGCTGCTTCGACGCAGCGTAGATCCAGCGCTGCTTGTTGACCGGCCCGTAGACCAGCGGACTCGTGTCCTCGTCGAGCACCGCATCCGGGGACATGCCATAGATCTCGGAGGTGGAGGGAAAAATCAAGCGCTTGCGATATTTCACACACTGGCGCACCACTTCGAGATTCGCTTCGAAGTCGAGCTCGAAGACGCGCAGCGGCTCCCGGACGTACTGTGCCGGATTGGCAATCGCAACCAGCGGTACCACCGCATCGGCCTTCTTGATGTGGTATTCGACCCATTCGCGATTGATGGTGATGTCACCTTCGACGAAGCGGAAGCGCGGCGAGCCGCACAGGTCGCCGAGCTTGTGATCGGACAGGTCGATGCCGTAAACCTCCCAGTCCCGTGCGCGCAGTATCGCCGCCGTCAACGCGCTGCCGATGAAGCCGTTGGCTCCGAGAATGACTACGCGGTACGTCATCGTCGCCTCGCTAGAATGTCCACTGGGCGGTGAGCAGCAGCGTGTGCTGCACGCCCTCGTGGATCTTCGGCTCGATCAATGCCTGGGTGAGCGTGCTGCCGAAATCGACCGTGAGGTTCCACGGCTGATAGGTCACGTTGAAGCCGATCGTCACCGACGGATCACCGAAAGGTGTGCCGGTCCCGTTGTCGGAACTGTTGCCGCTGAGATCGAAGCCCGGACCGGTGATGCGGCCTTCGATGCCGCGGCGAGGCAGCGGCATCGCTAGCTGCACGTGCGGTGCGTATTGCCACACTCCTCGGGTTCGCGGCCACGCGGCACCGACGAAGGGAGTGATGTGCGTATACGTGGCGCTGAAGTCGACGATTCCAGTCGCGCCTGTGTCAGGTCCATCGGTGATCAGATAGTCGAAGCGATAGTCGCTCAACTTGACCTGCTGCCACAGGATGCCGGCGCTCCACTCGAAGCCCGACAGCCATCCCCAGTCTGCGGAGCCGTTGAGCGCCATGCCGAATCCAAGGTCATGGGCCGAGCCATCGAGCCCCGTGAACTCGGCTTCGGCAGGCTGCGTCAGCGGAACATCGACGAACAGCGTGTCGAGCGGCCGATGCTCGACGCCGCTTGCGAGCGAGAAGCGGTCGAAGAACGCGAATGCTGTCAGACGATACTTCGCACCCATCGGCCGCGACACGCCCAACGAGAGCATCGGACCGTCAAAGGAGAGAGTGCCGCTGCGGATTGCAGCGTAGCTCGCGTCGATGCCGAAGCAGTAGCCGGCGTCCGCCTGTCGATCCCTGTTGCACGAGCTCCACAGCGGCAGGCTCGCGTAACGATTGTCCATCGCGATCTCGGGCAGGTGCTCGGCGACGAACTCGATGCTTTCCTTGGCGATCGCACCTCGTGCGAGAAATACCAGCGGTGTCAGCGCCAGAAGCTTGTACCGGGATCGCATCTGGAGTTAGACGGCGGCGAAAAGTCGCTTCCGTCGCGCCAGCACGCAGAAATCACCCGGTTTCAGTTTGATTGCAGCTGCGCGACGGACGAGCGCGCAACACTACGTCTAAGATTGGATGCAGCAGAGTCGGGCGCCGAGAGTCTCGCTGGTCATCCTGATTGCAACAGTGTCTGCGATGCGGGTGGCGAGCACGGTGGCCGCTGATTCTGCACCCGTTTTGCCGAGCGTGAAGTCGCGCAGCACCCGGTTGGACACCGAGCGTCCTCCCGAGGTCCCGGATGATGCAGCGCTCGAAGCGAGCGGTGCCCGGATCGGCGAGATCCTGTTCAAGCCCCTGCAGCTCTTCGATATCGGCGGTCTCGACCAGGACTCGGCGCTGTTCCGGCTCGGCAATCGCCTGCACATCCGCACGCGCGACGACACCATCGCCGATCAGCTGCTGTTCCATCAGGGCCAGCCCTACAACGCGAGCGCGGTCGCGGAGTCCGCGCGCATCCTGCGCTCAACGCGCTACCTGCGCGATGCCAGTATTCGACCGATTGCGTATCACGATGGGGTCGTGGACCTCGAGGTGACGACCCAGGACGTGTGGACCTTGAATCCGGGCATCTCCTTCGGACGCCATGGCGGCCAGAACACCGGCGGGTTCGATCTCGAGGAGCTGAACTTTCTCGGCCTGGGAACGCAGCTCGGCGTGGGTTTCAAGTCGGGCATCGATCGCGACTCGAAATCGGTTTTCTATCGCGACCACCAGCTGGGCTCCTCGTGGTGGGACCTGTCGACCACTTATTCGGACAACAGCGACGGCCGGCTCGCCGACTTCTCGCTCGAGCGTCCGTTCTATTCGCTCGAAACGCAGCGCGCCGGCGGGGTGTCATTCAGCGACGACCTGCGCGTGGATTCACGCTACGACCTGGGGAAGGTCATCGACAAGTTCGAGACCCATGCGAAACTGGCGAGCGCCTACTGGGGATTCTCGAAGGGCTTGTCGAACGATTGGGCGCACCGGTATTCGCTGGGCTTCACGTACGACGATCACGAGTTCAACGATGCCCCTGGCGTCGCGCCTTCCGTTGCGCTGCCGGCCGATCGCCAGCTCGTGTATCCCTGGGTCGCTGCCGAGTGGGTACAGGACCGCTTCGCCACCACCCGCAATCGCGACCAGATCGAAAAGACCGAGGATTATTCGCTCGGCTGGAAGCTGCGTGCCCAGGTCGGTTTCGCGAGCTCGTCGCTGGGCTCGGACCGCGATGCAATCATGCTGGAGGGAACGGCCTCTACCGGTTACGATCTGACCGAGCGCCAATCTCTGATCCTGAGCGCCGCGGCGAGCGGGCGCTTCGAAGACGGCGATCTGGACAATGGCTTGCTGGGTGCCGAGGCACGCTACTACTTCCGTCAGTCAAAGCGACGACTGTTCTTCATGGGCCTCTCCGCAACTTCCGGGACCCGCCTGGACTCCGATACGCAGATCCTGCTGGGCGGGGACAACGGCCTTCGCGGCTATCCACTGCGCTACCAGGCAGGCACTGGTCGGTGGCTCTTCACGGCTGAGCAGCGCGTGTACACGAACTGGTTTCCATTTCAGCTGTTCAACGTCGGCGGCGCAGTGTTCTTCGACATGGGGCGCGTCACCGGGCGCGATCCGCTGGCCTCGGAATCGCAGGGCTTGTTGAAAGATGTCGGCATCGGGCTGCGACTCGGGAACAGTCGTTCCGCCCTGGGCAATGTTTTGCACATCGATCTGGCCTTTCCGCTCGATGGCGACGCCTCGATCGACAAAGTGCAGGTCGTGGTCGAGACGAAGCGGAGCTTCTGATGCCGCTGGTGCGCGGCGGCTGCAGGTTCTTTCCTCTCCAACTGACCCTTACCGCAGCGCTCGCAGGCGCGGCGGGTTGTGCGTCCGTCCCTCCGACCCCCGCTGTGGTACCGCCGTCTGCTGACCAAGCCGCTCCGCGCACCTGGTCGGCAGCGGAGGTGAGCGCGAACCTACGCTCGCTCGGCGGCACCGACACGAGCAACACTTTTCTGTCGGCCGATGAGGTGCTCGCAGCGGCCATTGCCTTCAATCCACGACTCAAACGCGCGCGAGCAGAGCGCGACATCGGCGCTGCCGGTGTGCTCGCCGCGCAGGAGCGTGTAAATCCGACGCTTTCGCTGTCCCCGGAGCACTTGATCTCGGCTGCAGCCGGCGTTTCGCCCTGGGTTGTCGCCGTATCGCTGGTCTGGCCGCTGCGGACGGCCGGCAAACGCGACCTTGCGATCGAGCAGGCCCTCGCTGCGGGTGATGCGGCGTTGCTCAACGCTGCCGCGGCGGTCTGGTCGCTGCGTACGGATGCGCGATCGACTGTGTGCGCGGCCGAGTTTGCCGGGGCGCGCCGTGCGCTCGCGAACGAGGAGTCCGCCTTGCGCACCGACCTCGTCACGCGCCTGGAGAAGCAGGCCGAGGCGGGCGTCGTGAGCAGATATGAAGTGGCTCGTGCCCGGCTGGATCGGGATGCCTCGGCCTTGCGGCTGCATCAGGCCGACGCCGACTTCATCGCTGCTCGTCACGACCTCGCTGCGCTCTCCGGGTTGCCCATGGCGGAAGTCGAGCTGCGCGAGCCTGCCGACGGCTGCATCAAAGCCGACGGCTTGCAGGAGGCCGCGCCAGTCGAGCAGCTCGAGGCTCGGGCGATCGGCAGCCGCCTTGACCTTCGAGCGAAGCTGGCGGAATTTCGGGGCACCGATGCGGCATGGCGCGCGGAAGTTGCCAGGCGCTACCCGGATCTCACGCTGGGTCCCGGTTACATGTACGACCAGGGCGATCGCAAGGTGACCTTCAGTCTGTCGTTCGAGCTGCCCATCCACTCGCACAACGCCGGCGGAATCGCCCGCGCTCGCGCTGACCGCGAGCGCGTCATCGCCGAAGCGGAAGTGCTGCAAGCGACGATCGGCGCGGAAGTCGACAAGGCAGCTGACGAGCTCGCGCAGGCCCGCGCGCTGCTGACCTCCGCGCATGCACTTCTGCTACAAGCACAGGCTTTCCTGGACCGGGACGTTCAGCGTGAGCGAGCCGGCGAGCTCGATCGACCGGCAGTCCTGACCTCGCGCATCGCAACGCTGACCGCACGCGCTGACGAATTGAGCGCCGCGCGCGCAGTCGCGGATGCGATCGCAGCCCTCGAGGCTGCGACACAAACGCCACTGACAGCGCCCGAATTCAACACTGAAGCGGCCCGCGCTCTGCTGAAGGCGCAATGAATCCACATCAGTACCTGGTCTCGATTCTGCTTGCGTCGCTCGCGTTGGTCGGCTGCACGCGCGATGCATCCGAGGAAGGCCGTGCTTCGCCGACATCGGCAGCGGCGCAGGACGCGAGCGACACTCCAGGTGTCACGGCCGATGCCGCTACTCAACAGGGATTGGGCGTTGAGCTAGCTGCTGTCACGACAGCGAGTGTCGTAGCGCAAGCGCGAGGAACAGCGACGGTCATCGATTCGGCAGCGTTCGCCAGTGCCATCGCGGACCTGGAATCGTTGCGAGCGGAAGCTGTCGTCGCATCCGGCAACGAAAGGCGACTCGAGAGCCTCTACCAGGACGATGGCAACGCGTCGCGACAGGCTGTCGATGCCGCGCGTCAGCAGAATTCTTCGGCCCGAGCGAAACTTGCGGGCGCGCAGTCGCGAGCGCGGCTCGACTGGGGCACGAAACTGACCAGTGCGTCGGATGCCGCGAGCGCGCAGCTCCGCACAGACATCGTAAGCGGGGCGACGACGCTCTTTCGCGCGGAGTTCCCGGATGCGCTGAGTGCGGCTGGCGACCTGAAGTACGAGCTGCTGACCTCTCGCCGCGCGCCCATCGTCCTCGAATACTTCGACCGCTCGCGCGCAGTAGCGCAGTTCGCCGCGGGCGACAGTGTCCTGCTCGGACTGCGCGCGCAGAACGCACCCGATGTGGCGTTTCGTCCGAATGAGCGGCTGCCGATCGTCGCGATGGCGAGCGGTGCAGCGCAGCCACTCGTGCCGGCTGCAGCCGCCATTGCCTATCAGGGACGTCTGTGGTGCTACGTCGCGAGAGCTGCAGATCGCTTCGAGCGCATTCCTCTCGATACCGATGAGAGCAGGACCGCGGGATACGCAGCTGGCGGGGCGATCAAGGCCGGCGATCAGGTCGTGGTGCGTGGCGCGGCCCTGTTGCTGTCGCTCGAGCGGTCTGCCAGCTCCGAGGCAGGGGCGAGTCCCGAGGAATGATGTCCGGCCTCATTTCGCAGGCGCTGCGCCATCGCGGCATCGTCGCGGTGCTGTCGGTCGTGTTGCTGCTCTATGGCGCCGTGCTGGCATTCCAAAGCCGCCTCGACGTACTGCCGGAGTTCGTGCCACCGCAGGTGATAGTGCAGACAGAAGCGCCGGGACTTGCACCCGAACAGGTCGAAGCGCTGGTGACGCTGCCAGTGGAGCAAGCCTTGAGCGGCATCCCGGCGACTGCACGCGTGAGCTCGGAATCCATCACCGGCCTGTCGGTGGTCACAGTCGTTTTCGATGACGACGCCGATATTCTCGTCGCCCGGCAGGGCGTCGCCGAACATCTCGCGGAGCTCGCCGGCCGGCTTCCCGTCGGCGTATCCGTGCCGCGGATGTCTCCGCTGGTCTCCTCGACGATGGATCTGCTGAAGATCGGTCTCGTGTCCACCTCAGTATCGCCTCGAGAGCTCAGGGACCTCGCGGATTGGCAACTACGGCCACGGTTTCTGGCAGTGCCTGGCGTGGCGCGAATTACGGTCTTCGGTGGCGAGCGGCGCGAAGTGCAGATTCTGCTGGATGACGCACGACTCGCGGCCGCCGATCTCACGGCAACGGACGTGCTGGATGCCGCACGCGTGGCGACGGGTGTGCGTGGGTCCGGGCAGATCGACCTGGAATCGCAACGCATTCCGATCAGTGCAGCTCTCATCGGCGCTCCGGTGCAGGTTGTGGCGCAAGCGGTCGTTGCGACCCGTGGTGAGACCACGATTCATGTCTCGGACGTCGCGCAGGTGCAGGAAGGGCCGGCAATTCCCTTCGGCGACGCGGTGATCCAGGGCAAGCCCGGCGTCCTGCTCGCGATCTCAGGTCAGTACGGTGCCAATACGCTCGAAGTCACTCACGCAGTGGAAGCGGCGCTCGCGGAGGAATTGCCGCGGCTCGAGGCGCGTGGCATCGAGGTCTATCCCGCGCTCCATCGGCCGGCCTCGTTCATCGAGACCGCGCTCGGCAACCTGAGCAAAACCCTCACGATCGGCGCGCTGCTCATCGCCGCGGTCCTGTACGCTTTCCTGCGTGATTGGCGGTCGGCATTGATTGCCTTCACGGCTATTCCTCTGTCGCTGCTCGCAGCCGTGGTGGTGCTCAATCACTTCGACGTCGCGTTGAACACGCTCACGCTGGGTGGCTTTGCCGTCGCGCTCGGCGTGCTCGTCGACGATGCTGTCATCTACCTGGAGAACATCCTGAGACGGATGCGGGAGAACAGCGCGTCGCCGCAACCGCAGCCGCGTCTCGTGGTCATCCGCGACGCTTCGCTGGAAATCTCAGGGGCCGTCATTTTTGCGACCGGGGTCATCCTTTTGGTGCTGCTGCCCGTGTTTCTGATGCCGGGAGTGCAAGGCAAGTTCATGGCCCCGCTGGCGCAGGCCTTTGCGCTCTCCGTGGTCGCTTCTCTCGTCGTGGCGCTCACAGTAACGCCGGCACTCGCAGCATTGCTCCTGCATGCAGATGAGTTTCACCGCGAGCCGGCGTGGCTCTCGAAGCTGCGTTCCTGGCATCTCACGGCACTCGACGCCTGCATGCGACATCGCACGGCCGTGCTCGTGACGCTTGGCGTCTTGCTGGTCGGAGTCGCTGCTCTCTCGCCGCTGCTCGCGGGCGAGTTCATGCCGAGCTTTCGCGAAGGGCATTTCGTCGCTCAGGTGAGCGCGCGCGTGCCAGGCACTTCATTGGGCGAGATGGCGCACCTCGGCGAACGGATCAGCGCGGACATCCTGAAATTGCCTTATATCGCCACTGTCGAGCAGCAGATCGGCCGCGCGGAGCAGGGCGAGGATACCTGGGGCCCGGAGCGCTCCGAGTTTCACATCGAGTTGCAGCCCGATCGTCACATCGACCAGGAGCAGGCGCAGCAGGAAGTGCGCGAGCTCTTCGCTCGATATCCGGCCGTGCAATCCGAAGTGCTGACGTTCCTGGGCGATCGGGTGAGTGAGTCGCTATCGGGCGAGACTGCGCAAGGCGTGATTCGCGTGCGGGGCGGCGATATCGACGCGATCGACCGAGCGACTGTGCGCTTGATCCGGCAGGTGAAGTCGGTCGCCGGCATTGCCGACGTGCAGGCGGCTCATGCGGGACTGTCGTCCGAGCTTTCCGTAAACCTGTTGCCGGCACGCCTTGCGCTCCACGGGCTGCGAGCAGGCGACGTACTGGATGTGCTCGAAACCGCCTTCGCCGGCACGATCGTCAACCAGGTCTACGAGGGCAATCGCGCCATCAACATCGTTGCGCTGCTACCGGCTGCAAAGCGCTCGAATTTGCAAAGCGTGCGCAAATTGCCGCTGCGTTCCGCGAACGGTCAGTTCATCACGCTAGAGGACGTCTCACAGATCTATCTCGCCACGTCTCGCGCGGCGATTCGTCATGAGGGCGGTCAGCGCATGGGCGTGATCACCTTCAATGCAGGCACTCGCGGCATACAGCTCGTCACGCGCGACGTGCAGTCCATCCTCTCGCGCGACGCTGCGCAACACCGCGAGACCTGGACCGAACTGACTGGCGAAGCCGAGCAGCAACAGCAGACCCAGCGTGGCCTGATTGTCTTCTCGCTGATTGCCCTCGTGCTGATCGTGCTGGTGCTGACGGCCGCATTCGAGCGCCGCGCCCTGGCCCTGATCGTCTTGGTCAACGTGCCGTTCAGCCTCATCGGCGCGATCCTGGGGCTGGCCGTGACGGGCCAGTCGTTCTCACTGGGTGCCCTGGTCGGGTTGGTCACGGTGTTTGGCATCAGCGCCCGCAACGCCATTCTGCTGCTGGCCCATTGCGAAAAGCTGCTGGAGGAAGCTCCGCAAGGAACGTGGACGGCCGACCTCATCAATCGGGGCGCCGCCGAGCGGCTCTTGCCGGTGATCATGACTGCGGTCCTGACAGCGCTCGGCCTAGTCCCGCTTGCTGCGAGTCTCGGCACGGCGGGTAACGAGATCGAAGGACCGCTCGCCATTGCAGTGCTCGGTGGGCTGGTGAGCTCGACCGTGCTTTGCCTCATCGTGCTACCGGCATTGATGCACTGGATCACGCAGTCGCGCTGCAACCGCCTCCTGCACCGCCCCGCCGAATCGCTTTGAGTCGCAGGCTCAAAACCCGATCTGCAACCTGCGAAGACCGCAGGAGTTTTTCACGTCCGGACAGCGACGGAAGACACTCGCCCGCTACGTCTAACGCTGACGATCCGCGTGGACGTACGGGACGGCTGAGGATTCGATGTGCTGGACGAACGCGAGCTGATCAGCCGGATGCGGCAGGGCGAGCAGCAGGCATTCAATGAGTTTTTCGATAGCTACGCGCCACGACTGAGCGCCTTTGCTGCACGGCGCAGCTCGCTCGACTCAGTGGCGATCGAGGATGTGGTGCAGATGACGATGATCAATGCAATGCGCAGCCTCGAGTCCTACCGGGGCGGGGCCGCCCTGTTTACCTGGCTCTGCAGGATCTGCCGCAATGTGTTGGTCGATGCGCGGCGCAAGTCCGCGCGCCAGCCGCACGCGCAGAGCGTCGAGGAGCTGAGCGCCGAGCGACCGCTCGCGACGGTGGTCCAGCTCACCGAGTTTCGCGATCCACTCTATGAATGCGAAGCCGATTCCACCCGCGGGGCTGTGCGCCGCGTCATCAACTCCTTGCCAGGCCATTACGCACGCATCCTGGAATTGCGCTTTGGCGACGAGCTCTCGGGTCAGGAGATCGCCCGGACGCTCGAGCTTTCGGAGAGCGCCGCAGAATCGCTGCTTGCACGCGCGCGGCAGGCATTCAGAGCAGCATGGAAGGCGTATTGTGAGAACGACCGGCTGATAGCCGCCCCGAAAGGGGGTGCTTTGTGAGCGCCAGACGAGGCGACGGCCCAAGTGGCGAGACGGAGGAGGAGCGCGTGCTGCGCACCGGACTTCATGCGAATCCGCTCTCGGCGGAGGCTATGGCGCGCATTCGGGCAGCGACTGAGGCCGAGTGGCGTGCAAATCTCGAGTCGACTGCAAAGGTCGAGCTTCCGTCCCGGCGCTGGTGGCCCTATGCGGCGGCAGCCAGTCTGTTTGCTCTGGCAGTCCTCGGTGGCTTGCTGTTCATGGGCCAGATCGGCCGTCCGGATCGCGGCGAGCCGGCGGCGCATCTCGTGCGCTTCGAGGCTCCCGGAGTAGTCGAAGTGCGGCTGTTGCGCACGGATACGAATCTGACCGAGGGCGCGGTTCTGCGCTCGGGTCGCACCTATCGAGCAGTGGGACAGGCGCTCGTCGATCTCGCGGACGGCGGCAACCTGCGGGTCGCGTCCGGCTCGGAGGTCGAGATCCTCGCCAAAGACGAGGTTCGATTGGTCAGCGGCGAGCTGTACGTCGACATCCCTCCAGGTGCGCACGCCAGTTCAGCTTTTATTGCGCGAACCGCGGCGGGTGCCTTTCGTCATGCCGGGACGCAGTTTGCACTCGCCGTCGTGCAGGGCGAGACGCGATTGCGCGTGCGCGAAGGCTCCGTCCACTGGTTGCCCGCCGACGGCGAATCGACTGGCGAATCGCTTGTTCCGGCCGGCACCGAGGTGATGTTCTCGGGACGGACCAAGGCGGTCGAGCGACCCATCGGGACGAGCGGCAACGAATGGGATTGGACGTCGAAGACGACGCCCGACTTCGAAATCGACAATCGACCGTTGGGGGATTTCCTGGCATGGGTGGCGCGCGAATCCGGTCGCAAGCTCGTCGTTGCCGACGACCAGGCGCGCCGGCAGGTCACAACGATTCGCATGCACGGCTCGGTGCACGGCCTCACACCCATGCAGGCACTGTCGGCGGTCATGGCAACCACGGAGCTGCGCTACGATCTACCGGACGGGCAGATACGGGTAAGCTTCGCGAGTGAATCGGCTGCGCCCAAGTAACCGGGCCTTATTCCTTCTACTAGTCCTGTCGAGCGCCTCGTGGCCGGTGCCAGCCGCCACGGTGACGCGATCGGTCGAGTCATATCTGAAAGATCTGACCTCGGTCGGCATCGAGGTGATCTACAGCTCCGATCTGGTGCCGCCGAATCTCCAGGCGTCGATCGCGGAATCACCCGGTGAGCCGCTGCTGGCGGCACAGGCGGCGCTCAAAGCGCATGGCTTGGAGCTGCGCCAGATCGCGCCGCGACGTTACGTGGTCGCAAGGTCAGCAGCGTCTTCGGCGGCTGTCTCGCCGACGGACGCAATACTCGCCGTCGTGTCGGTCTATGCGAGCCGCTTCGCCATCGACGGTCGTTCCGTGGCTGAGCCAATGACCCTCAATGGACCGGAAATCAATCTCGTTCCGGGCACCCAGGATGATTCGCTGCGTGCGCTCAAGGCACTGCCCGGCATGGCCAGCAACCTGTCGGCTCGTCCCTATATCCGCGGCTCCCTGAGCGCGGATGTGCTGGTCCGCTATGACGGCATCGCATTGCTCGATCCGTATCACCTCAAGAACTTTCAAAGCCTCGTCAGCGCCATCGATCCCGCGGCGATCGACGCCATCGAAGTCTTCAGCAGCGGATTCCCCGTGCAATTCGGCACGCGTTCGGGCGGCGTCATCAACATGACCGCGCCGACCAGAACTTCGGGATACGAGAATCGCATCGCAGTGAGCGCCATCTCCGCCGGCGCCTCGACGATCGGGCATGCGTCGCAGCTGCCGCTCGAGTGGTTTGGCGCGATTCGTCGCAGCACGCTCGACATGCTCGAACCGGTCGAGAGCAGCCTGGGCGAGCCGCGGTTCAGCGACTCGCTCGGACGCCTGCGCTGGCAAACCGAGCACGGCGCGTGGACGGCCGGCTGGCTGTTGCTCGACGACCAGCTGAAGCTTGGTGAGCAGGACGACGAGGAGATTGCCGACGCGCGCTATCGCGACGAGTACTTGTGGCTGGCGCGCGATCACCGATTCGGCGACGCTCTTGCAACGCGCGTCACCGCGGTGTTCACGGCGGCCGAGCGTGAGCGCGATGGGACAGTGGACTCTCCCGGCGTCGAGCTCGGGTCGCTGACGGAAGAACAGGAATTCGACCGCTTCGACCTCACCAACGCGTGGTCGTACGAGGCGAGCCCCGGTTCGAGCTACACCTTCGGAGCGGAGCTGTCGATCTCGCACTCCGACTATGAGTACGCACGCGAGGTCACATTCGCTCCGGAGATTGCCGCGGCCTTCGATCGTGACAGCGTCGAGTCACTGCAAAGCTCGATTCGACCCGACGCTGCGACCTACGCGATCTACGCGGCCAACCGCCGTCGCTGGGCTGATTTCGAAGCCGAAGCCGGCTTGCGTGTGGACGCCCAGAATTTCGATGGCATGGGCCTGCACACGCAGCTGAGTCCCCGGTTGAACCTGCGCTACGACTTGAATCCTCGCACCAGTCTCTACGCCTCGGCGGGACGCTTCACGCAGGCACAGCACATCGAGGAGTGGCGCGTGGAGGAAGGCCAGACGCGCGCCGATCCCGCGCAGTCGTCGAGTCACACGGTGCTGGGGCTCACCTACCGGACAGCGTGGGACGCTCGCTGGTCGGCCGAGCTCTACAGCAAACGGTGGAAGCGCATCTCGCCGTACTTCGACAACGCGCTGAACCCGCTGTCGCTGCTTCCCGATCTCGCTCCCGATCGCGTGCGCCTCGCGCCTACGGCTTCCGAAGCCACCGGCCTCGAGTTGAATGCCCGGATGCCCCTGTTCGAGGGTGCGAGCACGTGGGGAAGCTTGTCCTGGTCGCGCGTCGCCGACGATTTCGGGGGACACGATGTGCTGCGCAGCTGGGATCAATCCGTGGCACTGAGCGCGGGACTGGCGTGGGAAGGATCGCACTTGAGCCTCTCGGCGCTCGCCGGCTGGCACCGCGGTTGGCCGCGGACGCCGTACACGCTGACCGAGCCTGATGATGAGACACCCGGGTCGCTGGTGCTGGGCGCCCGAAATTCAGAACGCTGGGGGAACTACTTCAGTCTCGATTTGCGGGGCGCCTGGACCTGGCGATTTACGCGAGCCGATCTGGTGGCGACGCTGGAGTTCACCAATGCGACGCATCGGGGAAACCCTTGTTGCACGACGATCGAGGAGGGCTCTTCAGGGGAATTTCTGACGGCGGAAACGGAGCACTGGCTGCCGACGATCGTGAACCTGGGCGTGGTGTACCGCTGGCGACGGAAACCCGGATGAGATGACGTCAAACTGGGGATGGTTGACGACTCGCGCGCCTTCCCAGGCCTCTCAAACTCGCCCGCCCGTCCGACGCTGCGGGTGGAAACGTTAGTCCTCGTTGTTTGCACGTTCATGATTGCGACCGCCAACGGCCCGTGGTGGCAGGCCGTCAACGCGGGACGCTCCTGGAGCAGCGTCGGAACCTGGGGCTTTGCGGCTGCCTGCTTTGTCGCGCTCGTCGCCCTGCACTTCGTGGTGCTCGCTGCGGTCGCCAATCAGTGGATCGTGAAGCCGCTGCTGACGATCATCGTGATCTGCGCGGCCGGTGCTGCCTACTACATGCGCACCTTCTCGGTGATTCTGGATCCCTCGATGATGCGGAACGTGCTGCGCACGGACACGCGTGAAGCAGGCGATCTGCTCTCATGGGGCATGGCTGGATGGGTCGTGCTGTGGTCGGCGCTTCCGGTTGCCTTCATCTGGTGGGTGAGGCTGGCGCGGACCCGTTTGCTGAAGGCGTTCCTGGTGCGTATGGGCACGGTAGCCGCCGCGCTCATCGTCGCTGTGCTCGCGGTCCTCACCATGTCTCGCGACATTACCTCCTTCATGCGCAATCAGCGTGAAGCGCGCTACCTCATCACGCCTGGCAACTTCCTATACGGGTTCGGGTTGAATTCGCTCCACGGGGTCGCCGACGCGAACGTGCCTCGCGAGGTCGTCGGGCAGGATGCCAGGGTGATTCATGTCGCCCTGGCTACCAAGCCGCGGCTGCTCGTACTCGTCGTAGGTGAAACCGCGCGCGCCGAAAACTTCTCGCTGCTGGGCTATTCACGCAAGACGAACCCGGAACTCGCGAAGCTCGATGTCACCGCGTTCAGCCACGTCACGTCCTGCGGCACCTCGACGGAAGTGTCGGTGCCCTGCATGTTCTCGCAGCTCGGTCACGAACAGTACGACGAGCGCCGCATCCGGAATTCCGAGGGCCTGCTCGATGTGCTCGAGCACGCCGGCTACACGGTCGAGTGGCTCGACAACCAATCCGGGTGCAAGGGCGTCTGCACCGGCAAGGGAATCGAGGTCGAGAAGCTCGATGCGAGTACCGCACCCGATCTGTGCGACGGCAACGAGTGCTACGACGAAATTCTGGTGCGACGTCTGCAAAGCGAACTGCCGGACATTCGCCGCGATACGGTGCTGGTCATGCACATGATGGGAAACCACGGACCTGCGTACTTCAAGCGATATCCGCCGGCGTTTCGCCGCTTCACACCGGACTGCACGACCGCACAGCTGCGCGAATGCACGCGCGAGCAGGTCGTGAACGCCTACGACAATGCGATTCTCTACACCGATCACGTGCTGGCGCAGATCGTGACTTCGCTGGCGCATTCGTCCGATCGGATCGACGCCGCCATGCTGTACGTCTCCGATCACGGTGAGTCTCTCGGCGAGAAGGGCCTCTATCTGCACGGCATTCCGTCTGCAATCGCGCCTTCACAGCAGACGCACGTGCCGATGGTTTTGTGGTTGTCACCGGCCCTGACTTCGACAGGCGACGTGAGTGCTCGCTGTGTACGCGCCCGGGCCGACAAACAGTATTCGCACGACAACTTGTTCGATTCGGTCCTGGGGCTGCTGAACGTGAGAACTGCAGCCTATCGTCCTGCGCGCGATGTCTTCGACGGCTGCCGCGGTGGGTCGTACATGGTGCACAGTGCTGCGAGCGATCACGCATCCCCGCGCGGCACGCTGAACTGACGGGGCGCAACCTCACCGATCCAGCTCTCTGCTCGCACGATGCTGCGCCCGAAGTGTGGCAGGCCCCACCACATCAATGCGCAACTGCAGGGCAGCGTGATTGCCGTCACCGTGACGAGCGAATGGTGGAGCCGCATCGGATCCCGGAACACGAAGTCGGTCAGCAGCGCGACTGTGGTCGCGCCGAGCATGGTGCCGATCACGTTATTGAATACGGAGAAGACCGCCGACACCTGGCCGCGCATCTGATTCGGCGTAATCAGCTGCAGGGTCGGGGGGATCATCGCAAACAGTCCGAAGCTCAGCGCCGATACGGGTGCCAGCACGGCGAGTGCGACCACCGGACTGTCGACCAGCGGCAGAAGGACGGCGAGTGGTGTGAGTGCAGCTCCCATCAACAGCGAGGTTCGCAGCAAAGCGTCCACGGAGCCTTGCGCCTGCAGGCGCGCCGCAATCGACATGCTGACCAGAACGCCGAGCGTCGCGCAGATGAGCACGATCGTTCCCATGATGATGCCGATCTCAGCGGGACTCCAGCCGAAGCGGCGGATGAATATCGTCGGTATCCACACGAACAGACTGTCCGCGTGCAATGCGAAGCCGGCGTAGCCAAGGAACAGCACTGCGAAGGTCCGCGGATTTTCCTCGAGGATGAAATGTGCGATTTCGCGTGTTCGTGCGACCGGCGCGCGGGTCCCCTGCAGGCCGCTCGCTGAACCGCGCAACCCGCGACGCAGCGGCTCGCGAATGCTCAGGATGAGCAGAGCAAACACCATGCCCGGCGCGCCGATGATGATGAACATGACTTGCCACGAGGCGAGCGGGCCGAGCAGCGGCAGGTGCAGGTCAGGTGTCGCGACGACTGCAGCGCTCACCGTGCCGCCGAGCAGGTAAGCAAGGCCCGAGCCGATGGCCGGAGCCAGGAAGTACATCGCCAGCGGCCGCACGCGCTGCTGCGGCGGAAAGTAGTCGGAGATGATCGAGAGTGCGGCAGGGGAGAGCGCCGCTTCACCGACGCCCACGCCGACGCGCGCAGCAAACAGCTCCCAGAAGTTGTCCGCCAGGCCGCAGGCCGCAGTCATGAGACTCCACAGAAACACTCCACCGATGATCAGATTGCGGCGATTCGCGCGATCGGCGATCCGCCCCAGCGGCAGCCCGAGCGTCACGTAGAGGATCGCGAAGGCGGAGCCGGCCAGCAGGCTGACCTGAGTGTCGCTCAGCACCAGGTCGCGACGGATCGGCTCGAGCACCAGACCGAGGATCTGCCGGTCGATGAAAGACAGCGTGTAGGCCGCGGTGAGCACGGCAACGACCCGCCATGCATAGCCGGTACGCGGCCATGGGTTCTGCGCATTCAAAGGACGATCTCCCGTTGCCACGTCCGGCATCCTAAATCTGCTGCATGTTGCAACAAATATCAAAAGATGCTTTTATGCGAAGCGTGCGGGAAATACCCGTGCCGGAATCGAGGCTACGCGCGAGATGTTGCTCAACCTGATGGACTAGACTCCGGCACGTCATGTCAGCCTATCAAGTCGTCATCTCGATCGTGCTGCTCCTCGCGCCGATATTTGCGCCAGCCAGCGATCGGTGCCTGGCCGACGCCGTCGCCCATGTGTCTTTGACGGATGTCAAAGGCCAGATCGTTCTGTCGGTGCTGACCCCTGCGGGCGTCGCGCAGACGCAGGTGCTTGCGAGCAAGCAGGCGGGCGCTGCCAGACTGTCGGGAGCCGAGGGCTTTCGCATCGCCAGCGTCACCAAGACCTATGTGGCAGCCACCGCGCTCAGGTTGTATGAGGCAGGCAAGCTGGATCTCACCGCGCCGATCTCCCGACTCATCGCTCCCGAATGGGTGGAGCTGCTGCGCAAGGATGGCTACGACGTTGACCGCATCACGGTTCGCCACTTGCTGAGCCATACCGCGGGGCTGGCAGATCATGCCCGCACGCCGCAGTTCATCGACGCCATCAAGGAGCATCCGCAGACAGAATGGACGCGCCAGAAGAGCGTTCAGTCTCTCGTCGAGTGGACCGATCCGGTCGCCGCTCCCGGCGCGAAGTTCTCGTACTCCGATACCGGCTACATCCTGCTCGGGTCCATCATCGAGCGGATCACCGGTCAGGATTTGCCGCGAGCCGTGCGTGCGCAGCTCAATCTCGACACACGCGCACCGGAGTCGTACTGGGAACGCTACGAACAGCCACGTGGCGCAGCGCGAGCCCATCAGACCTGGGAGGGTCGCGACACGTATGACTGGAATCCGTCGCTGGATCTGTTCGGCGGCGGCGGCGTGGTCGCCTCGATGCACGATGTGGCCGTGTTCTTCGATGAGCTGCTGCGTGGCAAGGTCTTCGCGCGACCCGAGACGCTCGAGCTCATGCGTGCTACGACAGGCCTGCCAGCAGACAGTCCCTATGGCCTGGGCCTGTTCCGTTATGACTTCGAAGGCGTGCAGGGCTTCGGCCACTCGGGCTTCTGGGGCACCTTCGTCGTCTACGAGCCGCTTTCGCAGAGAACGATCGCAGGCTCAGTCACCGATACCTCCGCCTGGCCGGTACTCAAACAGCTGGTCGGCGACTACGTCCGCCGTGCTGCCAAGTCTGCAGCGCCTGGCGCTGAAAGCCGCAGTGCCTGTACCAGTGCAGACAGCGCTGCCGGCTGATGCTGGCGGCTCGGGTAGTACATGAAAAAGCCTGGAAAGGGCGGCGACCAATCCTCCAGCACGCGGATGAGACGGCGCTTCGCAATGTGCTCCGCGACCTGCTCTTCATAGGCGAGTCCGATGCCCGCTCCGGCGAGTGCCGCCCGAATGACCAGGTGGGTATCGTCGAAAATGAGCGGGGCGTTCACGCCGATCGTGACCGCCTTGCGGCCCTGCCCGAACTCCCATCGATACGGACCGCCGGGAAGGCGCAGGCTGATGCAGCGGTGATCGTGCAGATCCTTTGGCTGGCGCGGAATGCCTCGCGATGCGAAATAGCCGGGCGATCCCACTACGGCCAATCGCAGCTCGTGTGAGACGCGCACTGCAATCATGTCCTTCTGAACGTACTCCCCGAGCTGGATGCCGGCATCGAACTCGCGCGCAACGAGATCTGCCGGGCCGGTGCTCGTCGTGATGTCGAGAATGACGTCGGGATAGGCCTTGGAAAACGCGGCGAGCCTGGGCAACAAGACCAGCACGGCGGCCGATCGGGACATCATGATTCGCAGGCGTCCCGCCGGCCGGTGTCTGACTCTCCGCGCTTCATTCAGTGCCCGATCGATCTGCTCGAGCGCCGGTGACAGGTCTTTCAGAAGAGCCGCTCCCGCAGCGGTTGGTGCGACGCTCTTGGTCGTTCGAGCGAGCAGTTGCAGCTCGAGTCGTCGCTCGAGTCCGCGGATCGCGTGGCTCAGGGCGGACTGAGACACACCCAACTTTGCCGCCGCCCGGGTAAAGCTCCGCTCGCTCGCGACGACGGCAAAGGTAGCGAGTTCGTTCAGCTCGTTTCTCATAGCTCATGAATGTAGCTCATGATTCCATGCCACGTAAAAGGCTGGTTTCATGAGAGGCCGTGGCTGACACTGCCGGCATGACCAATGCAACTTGCGGAGAGCTCCATGGATACTGATACGCGTGCTCTGCACGCTCTGGCGCAGACTTATTTCGACGCGGCTCATGAAATGGATGCGGACAAGTTCGCAACCGTCTTTCACCCGTCGAGCTCCGTGACCCGAGTGGGCGAGGACGGCAACGTCAGCGTGACGCCGCTTGCGACGTGGCTGGCAGGCATCCGCAAGATGCAGGCGCCGCAGCAGCTGGGGTTGGCGCGTCACGATGAGGTCTTGTCGGTCGACGTGATCAGCGACCTCGCGCTGGTCAAGATCAGATTTCAGATTCCGCCGCGCCTTTTCACCGACCTGTTGTCCTGTCTGAAGGTGAATGGGACGTGGCAGATTGCTCAGAAGGTGATGACGGTGACCACGGCAGCACAATGACTAAAAGCATCCGCTGCGATTGACATGTGACCATACAGTCACATATCGTAGCGCCGTGTCGAACGACGACGACCTCACCTTCAAGGCGCTTGCCGATAGCACTCGGCGATTTCTGCTCGACCTGCTGTTCGCGCGCGACGGCCGCACGTTGACGGAGCTGGAATCAGAGCTCGAGATGTCGCGCTTCGGCGTGATGAAGCATCTGCGCGTGCTGGAACGCGCCGGCCTCGTGGTGACCCGGAAAGCGGGCAGGGAAAAGCTGCATTTCCTGAATCCGGTCCCCATCCGCGGAATCTATGACCGCTGGACACGCAAATACGCCGAGCCGTTCGTCTCGGCGCTCGTCGAACTGAAAACCGATCTGGAGGACAGGAAATGCCGACCGAGCCGCAAGCGAGCATGAACACCCAGGTGTTCGAGATCTACATCAAGGCTTCGCCGCAATCCATCTGGGAAGCGATCACGAGCCCGGAATGGAGCACGAAATACGGCTACCAGGGCGCGATGCACTTCGAGCTGCGTCCCGGCGGCAAATTTCAAACGCGCGCGAACGCGGACATGCGCCGCATGGGGTTGCCGGAAGTGATCATCGACGGCGAGGTCCTCGAATCCGTACCGCCGCGGCGGCTCGTGCACACGTATCGATGGCTGTTCACCGAAGAGAGCAAGCGCGAAGGCTTCACCAAGGTGACATACGAAATCGAACAAACGCCCGCCGGCTTTTCGCGGCTGACCGTCATTCACGACCTGGCAGGGGCGCCGACGATGGCCGAGGCCGTGAAGAGCAAGTTCAGCTTGCAGGGCGGAGGCGGCTGGAACTGGATTCTCAGCGACCTCAAGAGTCTCATCGAGACCGGCAAGATCATGTCGGCGGCGTGAGCGGGCACATGCAGAGAATCGTTTCTGTCTCGACGGGTGCCGCGAAATATCTGCAGGACATCTCTGCAGGCGCTCACGTGTTGCAGGCGGACGAGCCGCTCGGCGTCGGGGGCGGCGATGCCGCCCCGACTCCTTACGAATTGCTGCTCGGCGCGCTCGGCGCGTGTACGTCCATCACTGTGCAGATGTTTGCCGAGCGCCACCGCTGGCCGCTGGAGAAGGTGCACGTGCGACTATCGCACGCGAAAGTCCATGCACAGGACTGTATCAACTGCGATGCCGCAGGAGCGAGGCATCCTCGCGGCCACGCGCAGGTCAATCCAGCGCGAATAGTCAGCACTCAGTTCGGTTGCGAACCGTAGGGCCTCCTTCAACCGAATGTGAAGTCGAAGACCTGCGCGCCCGGATCGAGAAACTCGATCTCGATCAGCCGGTCGGAGATCGGCCCCTCCTGCCGGATCAGCTGATACATTCGCGGGAAGTTGACGGTGCCGTTGCCGGCTTCGTCGACGTCCACTGCGTGGGAAGCGCCGGGCGGCTGTCCGTCGATGAGGACGCGAAAACGTACGGGCGTTGCCGGCGCCGCGGCTCCCATCACCAGGTGCACGTCGCGCGCGTGGAAGCGAAACGCGATTCTGCCGCTGGCCTTCCTCACCTCAGCGAATTCCGCCGTTCGCGCCCAGTCGCCGACCAGTGTCCACTGGTTGAGCTTCAGTGATCCGGGATCCCGGGATGCGAACCGCTCGCCGAGGGACTGGCCGACGTAGGTCTCGGGTGACTGCAGGTTGCGCCAGTCGGCGGCGGCTTCGGCGCCGCGCGGCTCGATCGAGACCGGGGTGCGATCGAAGCCGATGTGGCCGGCTTCCGTGAGCAGCTGCTGAATGACTTGCTCGGAGCGCTCGTAATCGCCCTCGCCGAACTGAGTGTGCCGGATTCGACCCTGTGCATCGATGAAATACAGCGCCGGCCAGTATTCATTCTGGAAGGCGCGCCACAGTGAATAGTCAGTGTCGACTGCCACAGGGTAGGCGACCTGCTGCTCGCTCGCGGCGCGACGCACGTTGTCGAGATCGCGCTCGAAGCTGAACTCAGGCGTGTGCACGCCGACGACTACCAGTCCCTGGTCCCGGTATTTCCCGGACCAGGCGCGCACGTAGGGCAGGGTGCGCCGCCAGTTGATGCAGGTGTAGGTCCAGAAATCGATCAGCACAACCTTGCCGCGCAGCTCGGCCGAGCTCAGCGGATGCGTATTGAGCCACGCGTTCGCTCGTCCGAGAGAAGGCATCTGCTGTTGCAGCATGCGCGCGTCCTCCGCAAAGGGGCCGCTACATGCGCAGATCGCGCTCAGCACCGCCCCGAGCCAGAGTTGCTGTGCTCGCCTGTTCATGACGCGCAACGCTACGCGTGTGCGAACCCGCTGAGGATTACACGATGGTCTCGTCGATACCTTGGTTTAGTTGCCCGCGGGGGCGTGCTCGTGCTCGTGCGGCAATAGCTCGGGGGGCGTGCCGCACTCGTGCAGTCCGTTCTGCTTGAGCCAGAGTCGGGTTGCTGCTTCCGAGCGATGAATCAGGTCCGTGGTCTGCGAGAAGTCATAGGCCGTGACGGTGACCGGACACAGCGGCGGCAACACGATGAGCTCGACCCTGCCGGAGAAATGCTCGATGTCGCTGACGAGTTGTCGCATCACCAGCAGGTTCAGCGCGTGCAGTGCAACGGCGACGGCGCCGCGCGGAGGTCGGGGCAAAGCGCAGGACATGCCCGTCGGCAAGACAATGATGCGGGTCGCGCCGAGGGCGGCAGCGGTGGAAATCGGCGTGTTGTTGGCGACGCCTCCGTCCATGAGATATTCGCCCTCGACCGCAACGGACGGAAACACGCCAGGAATGGCCGCGCTGGCGAGCAAAGCAGTCGTCACCGGACCGGCAGTCATGGCAACCTCGGCGCCGGTGAGCACGTTGGTGGCCACTACGTGACAGGGAATCCGCACGGCTTCCAGCTTTTCGCAGGGCAGCTCCGATTCCAGAAGCCTTTGCAGAAATGCCGGGGGAACGAGGTGATCTCTGCGGCCGAGAATTGCGAGCAGGCTGTTCATGATCGAGAAGGGAAACACGTCGGTGGTATGCAGCCTGCTCCAGATCCGTTCGAGCCGCGCCACGCCCGTAGCGTCCGGCTCCGCGGCGAAATAAGCACCGTTGATCGCACCGACCGAAGCGCCCACGATGAAGTCGGGCCGCACCTGGATTCTCATCAGGGCCTTCAGCATGCCCACTTGAACTGCGCCGAGGCTGCCGCCGCCGGCGAACACGAACGCAGTGCGCGGTGAGTGTGAAGCTGATGCGTGCGACTCCATACGGCCGAGTTTAGAGGAACGCCATCGAATTCGTACCTTTGGCGTAGTCGAAGCCGCGTCGGCGTGCCGCATGTGCGCTCAAACCATCGTCCAATAGGCTCGGCGACGAGTGTGTGGTTTGCTGCAGGCGTAACCTGGAAGAGCACGCCACCATGAGCATCAAGTACTACACGCATTTCAAGCTGAAGGAGAGCGGGCCCGGTGTCCTGTCAGAGTACCGCGGCGTAGTCGAGCTGAGCGGGGCACTGGCGCGGAGCGACGTCAAAGCAGTCACAGCGGTCCTGGCCAGGAATCTCGAATGCGAGTCCAGGGACGTCAGCGTCCTGCAGTGGTCGCGCCTGCAGTAGGCGGTTGCGGTTCGAGTCCCTCAGCCGGTACCACGCTCGCCCGGTTCAATACCATCGTGCAATAGCGGCCCTCATTCCGCGTCTGCTGCAATCCGAGATCTGTCGATCGGTGTACGCATCGCTCAAGGACAAGCTGCCGCCCGATGTTTGGGATTACCCAACCCGATAGCGTGACCGCCACGCGGCGTTCAGAACCTTCGCTTGCGCTGACGGGTGTGGTTCCCGCCGTGTGTGACGCCGAAGCCGGCGACGCCGACGCAATCGCGAGCCGAGCGCAGCAACAAGCGCCGCGCCTCCATCACGCCAACTTCGTCTCCTTGCTCTTGCGCTTCGGCAACTTCCAGCCGGGGCGAACGAAGTGGCACGTGTAGCCGCCGGGATAGTTCAGCAGATAGTCCTGATGCTCGGGTTCGGCTTCCCAGAAGTCTGCTGCCGGCACGACCTCGGTCACGACCTTGCCGGGCCACAGACCGGATTCGTCGACGTCGGCGATCGTGTCCTCGGCGATCCGGCGCTGCTCGTCGCTCGTGTAGAAGATCGCCGATCGATAGCTCGTGCCGACGTCGTTTCCCTGTCGATTGCGCGTGGTCGGATCGTGAATCTGGAAGAAGAATTCGAGTATCTGGCGATAGCTGATCCTGGCCGGATCAAAGATGATCTCGACCGCTTCCGCATGTCTGCCATGATTGCGATAGGTGGCATTGGGTGTACTGCCGCCCGTGTAGCCGACGCGCGTCGAAATGACGCCGTCGTAGCGGCGAAAGAGATCCTGCACGCCCCAAAAGCAGCCGCCAGCAAGTACAGCACGTTCCGCAGTCATTGCCTGTCCTCCAGTTGCGCCAGATGCCAGAGAATCATCGCCTCGCGGACGCGTTTCCGCCAGCATCTCCGGCGCCTTGTGGAGAGTCTTTGCGATAGCCCGCTAGCCGCCGAGTAGCGCCACAGCGCGCGCGTGCGCATCCAACGCAACCGATGACGGCGTTGCATTCACGGTAGTCTTCGCGCTGTTTCCAACAGGTATGCCGCTTTATGATCTTGTACGGATCGATTACCGCAGCCCGGTGAGCGCCTTGTCGTAGCTCACGCTCACCGATGCTGGTATTCCGTGAACACAAAGTCGTTCTTCTGCACGATCGTGTGGCAGGCGAAGCCGCACTTGGCGTCGTTCGATTGCGGCGGCTGGTTAGCCAGCGTGCCGGGCGAGAACGTGTCGGTTGCCGCATCGTAGTTGAACACGGCGTATCCCCAGCCGCCGCTGTCCGCGAAGCGCTTGCTGTCCTTCACCATGAAGTCCACGTCGTGCTGCTTCTCCGGCACGGTCGCTTCCGCGAAATACTGATTCGGCTTCGGCGAGTAATGCATCTTGGCCATCCTGGCGCCGTCGGGCACGGGCTTGCCATTGCCGGGTATGCCGGCTTCGAAGGCCTTGATCATCGTCGGATTGCCGAGAATGATGGCCATTCCCTTGGCGTTGTGACTGACCGAGACCACCTGCCAGCTCTCGTAGCCCTTGAACTCGGAGAACGCGAGCCCGCCCGGCACCTTCAAGGTGTACTTGTCCTGCTTGGGCTTCGCCGGGGCGTCTGCAGCTATAGCAACGGTTGCCGCCAGCGCGGCGCAGCTGCCCAGGCCAACCAACCATTTCACCGCGGTCTGCATGACGGGCTCCTCGTTGAAGAACGGCGACCGGGCGGATTGCAGCAGAGGCCGGGCAGCAAATGGATTGCACCAAGGTATTGGTGCCGCTGCGCCGCGGGTTCGCTTACAGATCGAGAATTCCGCGCTTCAGGGCGATCATCACCGCATGCGTGCGGTCCGAGGCATCGAGCTTCGGCAGGATGCTCTTCATGTGCGTCTTGACGGTGCCTTCCGAGATGTCGAGCTCCGCCGCGATCAGCTTGTTGGACTTGCCGGCCGCCACGCGGCGCAGCACTTCGATCTCGCGGCCGGTCAGCTCGTCGTCGGCGACGTGCTCGGCGATTTCCGTCGCAATCTCCGGCGGCACGCGGCGCTTGCCGGAATGAACGGCACGGATCGTCTCCAGCAATTCCTTGCGGACGAGATTCTTGAGCAGGTAGCCAGCAGCGCCCGCCCGCAGCGCTGCAGCGGCCTGCGCGTCGCCTGCGTACGTAGTCAGCACGATGATGCGTGCGTCGGGAAATTCGGCGCGGATTGCCGTGATCGCCTCGATGCCGCTCATGTCCGGCATGCGCAGATCCATCAGCGTGACGTCGGGCCGCAGGCGCCGGAAGCTGTCGACAGCCTCACGCCCGTTGCTCGCTTGCGCGACGAGTGTCATGTCCTCCTGACTCTCGAGCACCGCAGCGATCCCTTCACGCAGCAACTGATGGTCGTCGACAGTGAGGATGCGGATCGGCTCGGGCTGGCGCGCGACACTCATGAGGTTGCTCCCAGCCACCACCGGATGCCGCGCGCAGCCGGCCGTGCTCGCCGATACGCGACCTTGGCCGGAACTCGCAGGTCTATTTCCGTACCGGCGCCGGGCTTGCTCCAGACCTCGAGATGCGCACCGAGCCGCTTGGCGCGCTCGTGCATTCCGACCAGGCCGAAGTGCCCGGGCTTGCCGCCGGCGTCCAGGACCGTTGCAGTGATCCCGCGCCCGTCGTCGCGAATTCTGACGTGGAGCGCGCCGTCGCCGTAAGTCACTTCGGCTTCGATGTCCGCCGCTTCCGCGTGCCTGAAAGCGTTCGCCAGTGCCTCGCGGCCGATCAGGAACCCTTCCTCGCGCACGATCGGGTGCAGGTCGCGGCGCGTGCCCTGGATGCTGACGCGGAACTTCGCTGAGTGCAGCTGTGCGAATTGCTCGCCTTCGGCGGCGAGCGCCTGCGCCAGGTCCGCGACTTCGCTGGCGGCGGGCCGCAGATCCTTCACCTTGTCACGGCTTTCTTCGAGCAGCTTGTCTGCACGATCGAGCGACTGCTCCATCAGTTGTCGCGCGGGCTCGCCGGATGGAATGCGATCGCTGGCTGCCTGGAAGCGCCAGATCAGGCCCTGGATCCCCTGCAGCAGCGTATCGTGCAGGTCGCGTGCGATGCGCTCGCGTTCGGCGAGCTGCGCTTCGAGACGATCGCGGACATGCGTAGCGATCTGCCGTACCCGTACCATATATATGAGAGAGAGCACGCCCAGGAATGCCAGCGCGCACAGTGCGTAGAACCAGCGGGTCTGATGGAACGCCGGCGGAATCGTGAAGTCGATCGATGCACCGGTCTCGTTCCACACGCCATCGTTGTTGGATGCGGCCACGCGAAACGTGTACTGGCCGGGGTCGAGGTTGGTGAAGTACGCCGTGCGTCGCCCGCCTGCATCCTGCCACGGCTCACCGGCGCGGAGCTGGTAGCGAAAGCGCACGCGCTCGGGAATCGACAGGCTCAGCGCGGTGTACGAGACCTGCAGGTTGCGCGGACCGATCGGCAGGGTCAGTCCTGCCTGCGGCCGGTACCGCCTGCCGTCCGCAACGATGCTTTGCACCTCGACGTTCGGTGCCATCGCGTTGTGTCGCACGTGCTGCGGGTCGATCCAGACGATGCCGTTGCTCGTGGCGAACCACAACCGGCCATCGCTGCCCGCTGCGATCGAGGGCAGCGGGCGCAGCGTATTCGGAATACCCGGCATGCCGTCGAGGTAGTCGAACGACTCGTAGCGAATCTCGTGGTGCGGATCTGTCGACGAGCGCCGCACTTCGTCCGCCGCGATCCGGATCGCACCTTCGCTCGTGCTGAGCCACAGGTCGCCCTCCGGCGTGGCGACGATGCCGGTGACGCTCGGCAGCTGTCTGCCGCCGTGCCGGGTGACTGCGTGGAATCGCTCGCCGTCGAAGTGAGCGAGACCGAGCTCGCCGCCCACCCAGGCGTCGTGCGTGCGCGGCAACATCGCCATGATGTTGCCGAGATCGAGGCCCTCGGCCGCGGAGAACTCCCGAGCGGCACCCGTCGCCGGCTCGATGACCTGGATCCTGCTCCTGATATATCCGAGCCAGACGCGTCCGTCCTCGCCGTTCGCGAGACACAGCGCGGCAGGGCCGAAGTGACTCCACCTGTCATTGACTCTGCGGACGACACCGCCACGAACGACCGATACCCACAGTCCGCCGGATCGATCGGTGGTGATGGCCTGAACCACGTAGTAGTCCGCTTCTGCAGTGCCGGCGGGCACGCGGACCGGGATCCAGCGCGATTCTCCGCGCTGCTCATCGGAGTGCCACAGCATCCCGCGACCGCCCAACCAGAGGGTACCGTTTTCCGCCCGATAGGCCGCGCTGATGTATTGCGGGCCTGGCACGGGATCCGCCGCTGCAGGCGCTGTGACTTTGAAGGCACCGTCGCTGGAGTCGATGCCGACGAGCACCGAACCGCCGTCGCCGGCAGCAATCGCAAAACCGTTGGCAGCGCGTGGCAGGTCTACTCGCGCCACTCGCGGCTCTCGAAAACGGTCCAGTCCGGCGGTGGTACCGATCCAGACATTGCCTTCGCGATCTTCCAGGAAAGCTGCCGCATACTGCGTCATCAGGCTATCGGCATTCGCGGACGCGTCCTGGGCCGCAGCGGCGGCGGACCGCGGATCGAGCAGGCGCGCCACGTCAGCCAACCGGTGAATTCCCGTCGGCGACGCCATCCAGAGCGTGCCGTCACGATCGACGAGCTTGCCCCACAACGTTTCATGTCGCGCGCTGCGCAGCGCAATCCAGTTCTGGCTCGTGGTGCTCGCATCGCCGGGAACATACACGGCGCGTGCACCCAGGTTCTCGTCGCTCAGCCACAGCGTGCCGTCGGGCGCCTCGACGAAATCCACCTCGCCGTCGCTCGTCTCGATACCTGTCGCAGCGAAGACCGTCGCACCTTGTCGCAGAACCAGCACGGCGTGGCCGCTGACGATCCACAACGATCCGTCGCGCGCAACGCGCAAAGGCGTTTTCACGTAGTCCGAGGACAGGTTCAGCGTCTCGCGCACATCCTCCCAGAGCGAGCCGTCGAAGCGTCTCAGTCCGCCGGAAGTGGTCGCCCACACGATTCCCGCAGGATCCTCTGCGAAGCGCGTGACGCTGGCGATGGGCAATCCTTCTTGCTCGCCATAGCTCGAGATCTTGCCGTCCTTGATGAAGCTCGCACCGCCGAATCGGTAGCCGACCCACAGGCCGCCGCTGCGCGGAGCGAACAACGTCATGATGCTACTCGAGGGCAAGCGCTCGCCGCCGACTACGTCGATGCGCTCGAAGCGGACGCCGTCGAAGCGGAACAGTCCGGCTGCGGCCGCCAGCCAGAGGTATCCGTCGCTGGTCTGGGCCAGGAACTCCACGCCGGTCGGCGCACCGTCTTTTGCAGTCCACGCGGTGTGATACAGCTGGCTCGTCCGCAGATCGGGTGATAGTGCGGATGCACACGGTGCGATCGCGAGCGCCGCAACGGCGACGGCCATCGATTGCAGAAGCCACCGTACCGTTGACTGCTTTGCCATCGCTTCCCCACAGCAAGGGGCCGTAGCATAACCCGCAAAAGCGGCACTCAGTACTGCGGCCCGGGTGTCCGACAGATCTCCCGAAAGGGGGAGCGCCCGATCCCCGACTATCGGCTACGTCGTGCCGCGTGCGTGGAGCACGCTGGCCACTGTGCAACGACTATTCTCAATGTTTCCCCCGGGCTTGCCCGGGCTCGCGTTGCTGCTCCTGCGCGCTTCGGTCGCGGTGGCGCTGCTGCTGGCCGACTATGGACACAAGGCTGCACTGCCCGGTTGGGTCCACGCAGCTGCAATCGTGATTTCGCTTGGCGTATCCGTGGGATATCTCACGCCTGTCGCCGCGTCGGCGGCGCTCGTGTGCCACGCCGCCATCTGGTTCGCGCTCGGTGCAGCGCCAGCTCCGATGGTGCTCCCGCTCATTCTCGCACTCGATGCGCTCGCGCTCGCATTGCTCGGTCCCGGTGCGTATTCGCTGGACTCGCGCCGCTTCGGACGTCGAGTCGTCGTGCTGCCGCCCGCGTGATCCGCCGACTGCAATGTCCACCGGCTCGCTCCATCGTGTCGGTGCTGCACCTCCCATAAGAGGCGTGATTTGCGACGGGACGCGGCGGACGATGGTGTCACGGGGATGTACTTTTGCGAGGGCTCGATGATGAATCTCAAGCACGCCAGCTGCCGACAGACTCTGCATCAGTCGCCCGCAACGCCGGTCGTATTCATCGTCGACGGTGACGCGTCAGTGCGCCAAGCACTGGAATCGCTGATTCGCTCGTCGGGATGGGAGCCGCGCAGCGCGGGCTCCGCCGACGAATTCCTCGCTCAGGAGCGCACGCTGCGACCGAGCTGCCTGCTCGTCGAGCTCGAGCTGCCCGGATCGAGCGGGCTCGATCTGCAGAAGCTCGTGGCCGATCGCACCGACATGCCGATCATCTTCATGAGCACACGCGCCGACATCCAGGCGACAGTGCAGGCCATGAAGGGCGGGGCCTTCGAATTCCTCGTCAAGCCTGTGCTTTCCGAAGTGGTGCTCGATGCGATCCGTGGAGCGCTGGAACGCAGCGAAGCAGCGCTGCGACAACTCGTGCAGGTCCATGCTCTGCAGGAGCGTTACGAGTCGCTGAGCCGGCGCGAACGCGAGGTCATGGGCCTGCTGGTGCGCGGCCGCCTGAACAAGCAGGTCGGCGGCGAGCTTGGCATCTCCGAGATCACCGTGAAGGCCCATCGCGGCAAGATGATGCGCAAGATGCGTGCGAGCTCTTTTGCGGAGCTCGTGACGATGGCGGCGAGGCTGCGCGGCGGCGCCGACATCGCCATACCCATGCCCTCGTAGTAAGCGACCAATACCAAGGGGTTATCGCGCGCTGGGCGGCGCTGCGCTTAGCCTGCAATGGCCGACGCCTTCGTCCCGGAGTGAACGCCATGTCACCGACGCGCGAAAGAAAACGATCAACTGCGGCGCTGCACTGTTCCGGTATCGGGCTACTGAGCCTCGCATGCACCTCGTTGGCGCACGCCGACGACACCGGCCAGTTCTACGGCTTGCTGCGCTCCCGCGACCTGACGGCTTTCGGGTTCCTCCGCCTCGACATGCGACCTGCGCACGCCGTGTCGATCGAGCCCGGCAGCTGGGCGCTCGAGACGGAGGTCGGCTACCAGAACACCTGGGCGTTGAGCCCCGAGGTCGAGAAGTACCTCATCAGCCTGGAGCCGACCGGCCGGCGCAAGATCGGGCCGGCGGAAGTGGCGGCAATCGAAGCCCTGCCCGGCGAGAACTACATGCTCGATATCGAGACCGGTCTGATCGACCTGACATTCCACTACAAGCTGTCGCGCGACTGGACGGCTTATCTGATCGCGAGCGCGATCACCTACCAGGGCGGATTCCTCGACAGCACCATCGAGTCGTTTCACGACGCCTTCGGCTTCAGCTCGTTCGGGCGGCCGGCCGTCGCGCGCAACCAGGCAACACTCATCTACGATCTCAAGGGCGCGCACGTCGTGTTTCTCGACAAACCGACAGACGGCGGTTTCACCGATCCGACGATCGGTTTCCGCTACACCGGCTGGCAGCCCCTCGACCAGTGGCGGTTGTCGCTCGAAGGCGCCGTGAAGATTCCGGTCGGAGGAGAGCGGCTCCTGCTTTCCACCGGTCGCACCGACTACGGCATTCAGGCGTCACTGCAGCGCCCGGGCAACCATCATGCGATCTACGTCGACGTGGCAGCGGTCTACTACGCCGGCGCCGATGATCCGGCGCCGCAGGACTCGCAAGTAGTGCCGACCCTGGTGCTGGGCTACGAGTACAAGCTGACTCCGCGCACGAACCTGAATCTCCAGGCGTACGTGAGTTCGAGCGTCTACGGCGGGGAGACGACCGACCTCGATGAGCTGACCGGCATCAAGTATCAGTACAGCATCGGGTTGCGTCACCGCTGGGACAACATGATCTTCACGATCGGCTTCACCGAGAACGTGCAGAACATCAACAACACGCCCGATATCGGTCTGCAGCTGGGCTTCGCGTTCGTTCCGAAGATCGCCTCGGCTCGTCCAATCGCGCAGCTCTGACACTCGTGGGGGAGGCTGGCCATGATCGCTCTCACCATCAATGGCGAACGTCGTGAAGTCGATGTGCCGCTGAAGAACGGACGCGTGGAGCAATCCAATTTCCACGACTGCCAGATGCTGCGCATGAGCCAGGTCCCGCCGATCGACGTGCATCTGATCAAGAGCGGCGAGACACCGGGCGGCATCGGCGAGACCGGCACGACTTCCGCGGTTCCCGCGCTGAGAAATGCGATCTACGCAGCGACCGGTGTGGCACTGCGGCGGATGCCGATCGATAGCAAACTGCTGGCGAAGGCCAAGGGTCAATGATCATGCGAACAGCCGCATTGCTCGGCGCAGTGGTCGTATCGCTGTCCGGCTGCGGCAAAGGCGCCGAGCAGGCTCAGGCGCCGCCGGAGGTCATGGTCGCGCAGGTCCTGAGTCAGAAAATCACCGATTGGGACGAGTACACCGGCCGCTTCCAGGCGATCGACACCGTGGAAGTGCGGCCGAGAGTTTCGGGCTATATCGATCAGATCCTGTTCCGCGAAGGCCAGCCGGTGACGAAGGGCGACACGCTCATCGTCATCGATCCGCGGCCTTACCAGGCGGAGTTCGATCGCGCCAAGGCGAACCTCGCGCTGGCCAAGGCGCAGCGCGAGCTGGCCACGCTCGAAGCCGAGCGCGTGCACAAGCTGAAGGACTCGGGCGCGGTTTCTCAGGAGGAGTTCGACGAGCGCCTCAGCACTGTCCATCAGCAGGAGGCGAGCGTTGCGGCCGCGCAGGCGGAATACGACGCGGCCTCGCTGAATCTCTCGTTCACGAAAGTGCAGGCGCCGATCGATGGAGTGGCCAGCCGCGCCGAGATCACGCGCGGCAACCTGGTTACCGGCGGTAACAACGGCGGCACGCTGCTCACTACGATCGTCTCCACCGATCCGATGTACGTGTACTTCGAAGGCGACGAGCATGCCTACCTGCGCTACAACCAGCTGGCGCGCGCAGGAGAGCGGCCCAGCTCGCGCAATTTCGCCAATCCGGTGCGCGTCGGGCTGGCGAACGAGGAGGGCTTTCCGCATCCCGGCCACATGGATTTCGTGGACAACCAGTTGAACGTGCGCACCGGCACCATTCGAGGGCGCGCCGTGATCGACAACAAGCAAGGCCTGTTCACGCCGGGCATGTTTGCGCGTGTGCAGCTGCTCGGCAGCGGCAAGCGCGACGCCATCCTGATAGAGGAGCGCGCCATCGGCACGGATCAGACGCAGAACTTCGTGCTGGTGCTCGGCGCCGAAAACAAGGTCGACTATCGTCCGGTGGAGCTGGGGCGTGCGATGGGCGGCCTGCGCATCGTGGACAAGGGCCTCAAGGGCGGCGATGTCATCGTCGTGAATGGACTGCAACGCGTGCGGCCCGGCACGCAGGTCACGCCCAAGACGGTGACGATGGGTGAGGGCATGCAGGCTGCACTCACGGCCGACGGCTGAAGGTGCCGTCATGAACATCTCGTCGTTCTTCATCGATCGCCCGATCTTTGCATCGGTGCTTTCGATCATCCTCGTCGTCGCCGGCCTCGTTGCGCTGCCGCTGTTGCCTGTGAGTGAGTTCCCGCAAGTGGTGCCGCCCACGGTCGTGGTGAGCGGCCGCTATCCGGGCGCATCGCCGACGACGATTGCCGAAACCGTCATCACACCGCTCGAGCAGCAGATCAACGGCGTCGAGCATGCGCTGTATCTCAATTCCTCGGCCGATCCCGACGGCAGCTTCTCGATCACGGTGACGTTCCGTCTCGGCACGAATCTCGACGATGCACAGGTGCAGACTCAGAACCGCGTGAGCCAGGCGGAGCCGCGCCTGCCCGAAGTCGTCCGCCAGATCGGGCTGGTGACGCAGAAGCGCTCGCCGGATCTCACCATGGTGGTGTTTCTGCGCTCGCCCGATCGTCGCTACGACTCGCTCTATCTGCGCAACTACGCGGTGATTCAGATCCGCGACGTGCTCGCGCGGCTTCCCGGCATGGGTGATGTGCGCGTCTTCGGTTCCGGCGACTACGCAATGCGGCTGTGGCTCGATCCCGGGCAGATTGCGGCGCGCGGGATGACTGCCGACGAAGTGTTGAACGCGGTGCGCGAGCAGAACGCGCAGGTTGCCGCGGGCCGTATCGGCGGCCAGCCGGCGCTGCCCGGCACGCAGTTCGGATACATCGTCAATGCGCAAGGGCGGCTGCGCAGCGAGGCAGAGTTCGGCAACATCATCATCAAGACCGGCGACGACGGCGACGTGGTCTACCTGCGCGACGTGGCGCGCATCGAGCTCGGCCCCGAGACCTACAGCCTGCGCAGCATGCTCGACGGCACGCCGGCCGTAGCCATTCCGATTTTCCAGCTGCCCGGCGCCAACGCGCTCACGTTGTCGGACGAGGTACGCGCGACGATGAAGGAGCTCTCGCGGAGCTTTCCGCAAGGACTGACTTACGATATCACCTACGATCCGACCGTGTTCGTGCGCAACGCGATCCACGCGGTGGTGGAGACACTGCTGGAAGCGATCCTGCTCGTCGTGCTGGTCGTGATCGTGTTCCTGCAGAGCTGGCGCGCGAGCGTCGTGCCGCTGGTCGCAGTTCCGGTTGCGATCGTCGGAACGCTCGCTGCGCTGTTGCTGCTGGGCTTCTCGATCAACACGCTGACGCTGTTCGGGCTGGTGCTGGCGACCGGCATCGTCGTGGACGACGCGATCGTGGTGGTCGAGAACATCGAGCGGAAAATGGCGGAGGGTCTCGAAGCCCGCGCCGCGGCGCATGCAGCGATGGCCGAGGTCACCCGGCCGATCATCTCGATCATGCTCGTGCTCTGCGCCGTGTTCGTTCCGGTCACGTTCCTGAGCGGCATAACCGGGCAGTTCTATCGCCAGTTCGCGGTCACGATCGCCGCGTCGACGGTGATCTCGACCTTCAACTCGCTGACGCTGTCGCCGGCGCTGGCTGCGCTGCTGCTGCGGCCGAAGCAGGCCGAGCCCGACCGGTTTCAGCGCGCCATCGATCGGATCCTCGGCAAGCCGTTTGCGGTGTTCAATCGCGTCTTCGAGCGCGCATCGCACGCCTACGCGTTGCGCGTCGCCGACGTGACGCGCTTGCGGCGGGTGATCCTGGCCGTCTTCGTGCTCCTGCTGGTCGGCACATGGCTGATGTTCCGCGTCGTGCCGGGCGGATTTATTCCGACTCAGGACAAGCAGTATCTGCTCGCAGTGATCCAGCTGCCCAACGCCGCATCGCTCGACCGGACCGAGCAGGTCGTGCGGCAGTTGTCGGAGCTGGCCCTGAAGACGCCGGGCGTCGCGCATGCGATCGGCTTTCCCGGGCTGTCGGCGAACGGCTTCGCCAACATCGAGAACTCTGCCGTCATGTTTCTGCCGCTGGAGGACTTCGACAAGCGGCGCAGCAAGGATCTATCGAACACCGCAATCATCCGCGCGATCTCGGCGAAGCTCGGCAGCATCCCCGACGCGTACATTCTCATTGTGCCGCCGCCGGCAGTGCAGGGGCTCGGGACGACGGGTGGATTCAAGCTCTACGTTCAGGATCGCGCTGGTGCGGGCTACAACGAGCTCTCGCGGATTACCGGCGAGGTGCTGGCTGCCGCGCACGCGCAGCCGGAGCTGCTTGGGCCTGCGACGTACACGAGCTTCCAGAACTCCGTGCCGCAGTTGTTCGCCGACGTGGACCGCAACAAGGCGAAGCGCGAGGGTGTGCCGCTCTCGAACATCTTCGGCACGTTGCAGACCTATCTTGGCTCGTCGTACGTCAATGACTTCAACTTGTTCGGACGGACGTTCCGCGTCTACGCGCAGGCCGAGGCGCGCTTCCGCGCGCGCCCGGAAGACATCGCCAACCTGAAGACGCGCAACGCCGCGGGCGATACGGTGCCGATCGGCTCGGTTGCCAAGATCCGCTTCATCACCGGCCCCGACCGGGTGTTCCACTACAACGTCTATCTCGCCGCTGACGTCAACGGGCAGCCGGCGCCGGGCTATTCCTCAGGCCAGGCGACAGCCGCCATGGAGCGTGTGCTCGCTAAAGCGCTGCCGACAGGCTACGGATATGAGTGGACGGAGCTGGCCCTGCAGCAGAAGTCGGCAGGCGGTGGACTGCCGGTGTTCGCGCTGTGCGTGCTGCTGGTGTTCCTGATTCTCGCCGCGCAATACGAGAGCTGGGCGTTACCGCTCGCAATCGTGCTGATCGTACCGATGTGCTTGCTGTTCTCGCTGCTCGGCGTCTGGCTGTCCCGCTGGGACAACAACGTGCTCACGCAGATCGGCTTCATCGTCCTGGTCGGGCTGGCGTGCAAGAACGCAATCCTCATCGTCGAGTTCGCGCGCGAGCGTCTCGACCAGGGCATGGGAGTGATCGAGGCCGCCATCGAGGCGTGTCGCTTGCGGCTGCGGCCGATCCTGATGACCTCGTTCGCGTTCATCATGGGCGTCGTGCCGCTCGTGACTGCAACCGGCGCCGGCAGCGAGCTGCGGCGCGCGATGGGCATTGCCGTGTTCTCCGGCATGCTCGGCGTCACGCTGTTCGGTCTGTTCCTTACGCCCGTGTTCTTCGTTGCCATCGAAATGGCGCTGCGGCGCAAGCGCGGCGCTACGGTGCCCGATGCGGCGCTCGGAGCACGAACGTGAAGACCTGCGCAATCGTGCTCACTGCTGCTGCGCTGGCGGGATGTGCCGTTGGACCCGACTATCGCGAGCCGGAACAGTCCGTGCACGATCAGTTCAGCAACGCGTCGCAGCCTCGCATAGGGTCGGACGAGGTCGTCGCCCAGTTCTGGACACTGCTCAACGATCCGGTGCTCGATCGCCTGGTCAGCGATGCGTTGGCTGCCAACAAGGATCTCGCGCAAGCGGTCGGAAACCTGCAAGCGTCGCGCGCGGCCGCGCGACTCAGCGGCTTCGACCTGTATCCAACCGTAACCGCCGGCGGGATCTACTCGCGCACGCACGAGAGCAGCCATCAGCTGCCCGGGGTGACGCACGACGAGCGGACTATCGACACCTACGACGTGGGCTTCGACGCCACGTGGGAACTCGATGTGTTCGGCCGGGTGCGGCGCTCGAACGAAGCGACGCGCGCAGATGCCGGCGCGGCCGAGGCGACCTTGCGCGACGCCATCGTCAGCGTAACGGCCGAAGTTGCGCGCAATTACTGCGTGCTGAGAGGTCTGCAGGATCAGCTCGCAGTCGCTGAGCGGAACGAAAACAATCAGCGCCAGACACTTCAGCTCACGCAGGTGCGACTGGATGCGGGCCGCGGCACGCAGCTCGACGTCTCGCGTGCAGCCGCGCAGCTCGCAACGACCGAGGCGACCATCCCGCCGCTGCGGATATCAGTCGCAACGACGATTCATCGCCTGTCGGTGCTGACCGGGCGCCAACCCGATGAGCTGGTGCCAGAGCTCTCGCCGATCCAGCCGATGCCGATCCTTCCCGAGCTGAACGCCATCGGCGGCCCGGAAACGCTGCTGCGCCGCCGGCCGGACGTGCGGATTGCCGAACGCAATCTCGCCGCCGCGACCGCGCGCATCGGCGTCTCGGTCGCCGACCTGTTTCCGAGAATCACGTTCATCGGCTCGGCGAGCTACAACTCAGGATCCTGGCGCGACGTCGGCAACGCCGACTCGCAAGCGTATTCGCTCGGCCCGACCATCACCTGGGCGGCGTTCGATCTCGGCAGAGTGCGGGCGCGTATCAATATCGCCCGCGCGCAGACCGGCGTTGCGCTCGCCGCATACCAGGCGGCGGTCCTGAATGCACTGGAGGACACTGAGAACTCGCTCGTCAGCTACGGCGAGTCACAGCGGCGCGAGGAGACGCTCGCGCGGGCAGCGACGCAAAGTACCACCGCGGCGCGGCTTGCGCGAGAGCGCTTCGAGGGCGGACTCAGCGATTTTCTGAGCGTGCTGCAGGCCGAGCGCGACGCGCTCGCAGCCGAAGACAGCCTGGCGCAGGGTCGCACGCAGACCGCCACATCGTTGATTGCAGTTTACAAAGCGCTCGGCGGCGGCTGGATGGCCCCGTGAGCTGAGTTCGAATCGTGTCTGGCGCGATGCGTCGCGCATCCGGCTTCAACCTTCTCCCGCGACCTCGCATCTGATTCGTACATGTCGACCATGCATCACTCCTATCCCTGTTTATTGATCTGCGCGATCCTTTGCCCGCTCGCAGCTGCTGCTTCCAACGGGTCGGCGCGAACGACGGCTTTCGTGCACGTCAACGTCGTCCCAATGGACCGCGAACGCGTGCTGCGGGATCAGACCGTCATCATCGAAGGCGACAAGATCGCGGCGATCGGCAACAAACTTCCGGTGCCGCCGGATGCGCAAGTGATCGACGGGCAGAAGAAGGCTTACCTGTCGCCCGGCTTGGCCGACATGCACACGCATTCGGAAACGCGGAACGACCTGGCCGTCTATCTCGCCAACGGCGTGACGACAGTCCTGCACATGGGGGGCGCCCGTGGGGGCTTCATCGACACCACCGTGCCTGCGGCGAATCGCGGCGCCATTCCGGGGCCGCGTGTCTACACCAGTCTCCTGGTGGATGGATCGATCGACTACAACGGCTTCGTCATCAAGACTCCGGCCGAAGCGCGCGCGATCGTCGGCCTCGCCAGGACCAACAAGTACGACTTCATCAAGGTGTACGTCGGCCTCTCGCCGGAGGTATTTTCCGCGCTCGCCGATGAAGGGCGCCGCTTGGGACTCCCTTTGATCGGCCACGGCGTGTATGCCGTTCGTCTCGAGCGCCAGCTTGCCGAGGGGCAGGTGCTCGTCGCGCATGCCGAGGAATTCTTCTACACGTTCTTCACGCCACCCGGTGTGGAGGAGAGCGATACGCCGCCGGATCCAGGCCGCATCGCATCGGCCGTTGCGCTCGCCAGGAAATACAACACCACCGTAACCGCCGACCTCGTGACTTACGCAGCGATCGCACACCAGATTCAACATCCGGATGTGCTTGCTTCGTTTCTCGCACGACCGGAATCGGCCTATCTGTCGCCCAATGATCGCCTGGCCTGGCAGACGAGCGGGTATCTCGAGAAGACCGCGAAGCTGGAGCCCAAGCTTGCATTCCTGAAACTGCTCGTCAAAGCGATGGCCGACGCGGGCGTCGAGCTGGTGGCAGGCACCGACACTCCGGCGGTTCCGGGGATGCTGCCCGGCTTTTCGCTGCACGATGACTTCAATGAGCTGGAAGCAGCGGGATTGAGTCGCTTCCAGGTGCTATCGACCGCGACGCGGGCACCCGGTGCCTTCATCCAACGGACCAAAGGCGGCGATTCATTCGGCATCGTCGCGCCTCAGTATCGGGCCGATCTCATTCTCTCGGACGAGAATCCGCTTACTACGCTGGCCACGTTGCGCACACCCATCGGGGTCATGGTCGGCGGTCAGTGGCGGGATGCTGCCGCGCTCAACGCTCTCACCGACAAAGTTCGCGAAAGCTATCGCCGCGCGGCCGCAGCACCGTGATCAGCGACGGACGCGATAGCGGATGTGTGTGGCATCCGGTGTGTCGATGACGCGGACGATCTCCAGCTCCACGCGCGATGGCAACACCTCGAACAGCCGTAGCCCGCGGCCGAACAGCACTGGAATCTGATGGATCTGCAGCTCATCGAGGACTCCGGCCTCGAGCGCGCGTTGCGCCGTGTACGCACCATGCACGACCACGTTGCGTTCGCCCGCGGCAGCTTTTGCCTGTGCCATCGCGCTCGCAATGTCGGTCACATATGTCACCAACGGATATTTCTTCACTGCAGGATCCGGTGGCCGATGACTGAGCACGAAGATCCGGACACCGTTACGCTCGCCGCCCCAGTGATCGATCTGTTCCACGGTGCGCCGGCCCGCAAGGATCGCGCCGAACGCGTTCATCTCGTCGAACATCTCCCCGACCTGCCCCGACGGCCGCGAGAAATCCCCGAACCACTCGTGCAGCCGGTCGAAGCCGTCGCCGCCCGGATTGCCCGGTGAATCGTTGGGGCCGGCGATGTAACCGTCGAGTGACATCGACATGTAAAGCACTGATGAAGACATCCTGACCTCCTCACCAAACGCGCACTCGTGCCTCGGGCTCGAGATACAGGCGCTGACCTGGCCGGACGTCAAAGGCGTCATACCAGGCGTCGATGTTGCGAACGGTCGAGATGCGAAAGCGCTCGGGAGCGTGACCGTCAGTGGCGAGCTGCCGTCGCAGAGCATCTTCCCGGATCTTGGCGCGCCAGCTGCGTGCGAATCCGATGAAGAACTCCCGATCCTGTTGCCGCACGTACTCCCTGTCGTTCACCTTGCTGCCGAGCGTGTGACGGTACGCGTCGAATGCGGCCGCAAGACCCCCGAGATCAGCGACGTTCTCAACGAGCGTCAGCTTGCCATCGACCGTTGCATCTGCCAATGCGCGATAGTTGGAGAACTGATGCACGAGCGGTGCGGTGGCGGCCTGGTAGTTCGCGAGATCCTCGGCGGTCCACCAATGGGACTTGCGGCCCGTGGCGTCATAGTCCGCGCCCAGCGTATCGACGAAATGGCTGGTCTCGTGACCGACTATCGCACCGAACGCGCCATAGTTGCCGGCATCCGATGCCGTGGGATCGAACTTCGGCGCCTGCAGCAGCGCAGCGGGAAAGTTGTAGACGTTCTGCTCGAATATGAGCACGGCGCCAACCGTCTGCGGTTCGATCCACCATTCCGTCCGGTCGACTGGCTTGCCCAGACGAGCCAGTTGCTGACGATAATTCCACTGGGCCACGCGCTGCAGGTTGCCCAGTGCGTCCAGGGGATCGATCGCCAGGCTGGAATAGTCCTGCCACTGCGGTGGGTAGCCGACATCGAAGTAGAGCGTCTGCAACTTTGCCAGCGCCAGCTTCTTGCTCGCCGCCGACATCCACGTCAGCGCTTCGACGCGTTGGCGGAACGCAGCGATCACGTTGGTGACGATCGCTTGGGCTCGTGCCTTCGTCCCGGGCGGGAAATGTCGCTCGGCATACATCCGACCGATAGCCCCACTCAGGGCCTGCTGTGTTGCTTGCATCGCGCGTTGCGCGCGCTGACCTGACACGTCCGTGCCATGGAATGCAGATGACTGGCCCGCGAAGCGACGCGCCAGTACATCGGCGTGCCGTTCAATGACGTGAAAGCGCAGATAGTCCAGCCACACAGCGAGCGGCTGTGAATCAACGAGCGCCGCCGAGCTCTTCACGGCGTCGGGTTGCCATACGACGAAAGCGTCCTGACTGGCGAGCTCTGCCGCGGCGAAGAACGAGTCCCAGTCCATGCCCGGCGCCCGGCGCGCGAAGTCGGCGCGTCGCCAAAGATTCTCGACGTTTCGCGCGTCGGCCGAAGCGTCAGGTGTCGCATGGCCTTGCGCGATGGCCGTCTCGAGCGCCATCACTGCTTCGGCTCTCTGCGCGGCGCGATCGAATCCCGCCAGCGCCAGCATACCGCCGATGTAGTCCCGGTACTTGCCCCGCATGGCTTGCATGTCGGCGGAGGTGTCTACGTAGTGGGCACGGTCCGGCAGGCCAAGACCTCCTTGCAACAGGAAAGCGACATGGGTCGTCGTGCCCTGCGGCCCGGGGCCTACCGCAAGGCCAAACAAGTGGGCAGAGTCGTAGATGCCGCGGTTCAGTGGATCCACGTCGGCTCGCAGCTCGCTGCCCAGCAAGCGTGCCAACGCAGTCTTGTCGTGGACACCGTCAAGCCGATCCAACAATGATTTGAGCGAAGCGAGGCCTCGCGCCTCGATGGCGGCTTCGTTCAAATAGGCTGCGCGGAAATCCGCAACTTTGCGCGCGTTCGAACCCGCGGGCGCGGCAGCGCCATCGTCGATCAGTCTGGTGATCTGTCGGCGGGTGAGCTCGTCGATCTCGGTGCGTGCGCTCCAGCGTTCCTGGGCCGCGGGAATCTCGGTTGCCTCGAGCCAGGCGCCATTCGCCCAGGAGAAAAAATCGTCACCCGGCTGGATGCTGGTGCTCACGCCGGCTTCGGCGGAGCCATGGGCTGGCGAGACGGAGATCAACCCAGCAGTTGCCAGCAGTGCTACGCAGAAGCCTGGGTTGCTGAACATGGCAATCGCCTCGGAACGCCCCGTCGCCATGCTAGCGGGTTCGTGGCATGACGCCGGTACGCTCGCCGACAGGTAAGGAGCACTTTCGGACATGTGGCACCGTTCGTGATGCCCACGGGCGCATGACTTCTTGCATACTCCGCTCGACAGGAGATGTCTGAAAATGAACGCACGCTCGTCGGACGTGGACCTGCTGTTCGTCATCGCGCCGCATTCGCTGTTGCTCGACATCGCCGGGCCAGCGGAAGCATTTCGTCTGGCAAATCTTCGGCGCACGCAGCGCGGGCTGCTGCCGAAATTCCGCCTGCGCTTCGCCGGCCCGATGTCGACCACGCCGACTTCCGTTGGACTGTCGCTCACCGAGCTCGAGCCGCTGCCGAAGGTCTTGCGATCGCCGACTTGGGTCGTGCTGGCGGGTCAACCAAGCGTGCACGTCCATCGGCCCACGCCAGCGATCCATGTCACCGCGCAATGGCTGACTCGAACCCTGCACGCCAGCCTGAAGACCCCAGATACACCGCATCGGCTGATTGCAATCTGCTCCGGCACGCTGCTCGCCGCGCGCGCCGGGCTGGTCGACAATCGCCGCTGCACGACGCATCACGATCTGCTCGGTGTGCTGCGCACATTGGCGCCGCGGGCGCAGGTCGTGGACAACCGCGTGTTCCTCGTCGATGGACCGATAGCGTCGAGTGCCGGTGTCACCGCGGGCATCGACCTCGCGTTGCATCTGATTGCCGACGAATGCGGTGAGGCGCTGGCAGCCAGTGTGGCGGAAGACATGGTCGTGTACCTGCGGCGCTCGCCGTTGGATCCGGGGCTATCCCCATTCCTCGCTCACCGCCGGCATATGCACGCCGCCGTGCACCGGGTTCAGGACGCCCTCAGCGCAGCGCCGGAGCGCGACTGGGACATGGCAGGGATTGCAGCATTGGGGCACGTCACGCAACGTCACCTGCTACGCCTTTTTCTGCGGCACGCTGGCGTGTCGCCGTTGCAATTCCTTCAGGCCATACGCCTCGAGCGCGCGCGCCAATCGCTTGAACACGGCGCGAGCGTGACGAGTGCCGCGGAAGCTGCGGGCTTCCGTTCGGGCCTGCATTTGCGTCGCGCGTGGAATCGCAAATGGGGCGGTTCGCCTCGCGATGCACTGAGCTCGGCCCCGAAGCTCGCTCTCAGAGAGCCAGATTGCGGGTAATCATCCACGTCCCATCGGTTTGGCGGTGCCATACGGTCAAGTAGCGACCGCCGCGCTTCGTTCGCGTACCGTCTGCCGCTTGAGTGAACATCCAGCCCGACCCCCACTCGTAAACCTCATCGGGTCCCGCTGCTACCCGGCCCTCACTCTGAATGGTTGCAGCAACGATCCGAGTCTTCGACGCGGCACGTCCGGCATACATGGTGCGAATTGCCGAGCGGCCGTGCACGGCGTTCCCGTCAGGACCTACGAAGACTCCGTCCTCATGATACGGACGGCTGAGCGCGTCCGCGTCACCCGTCTGAACCGCTGCTTCCCACTCCTTGTTGGCCTTGGTGATGAATGGCGAGGCCGCGTCGATCGCATTGACGTCCCGAGGCGCTGTCACCTCGGCAGCGCCACTTGCGGCGGCGATGCAGACAAAGATGAGTGTCAGGACGATGCCGCGGAGGCGGCAGAGCTGTCGCATGTGCATGTCGAACCCTCGCGCTGGAAATCGGACGTCGGATTAGATTGTATCTGCACAGTCGCAATGAGCATGATGAGATGCCGCATAGCCTGTGCGGACGGTCAATTCGCGACTGCGCTGGCCTCCGGAAGACCGGCCTGAGACGTCGCGTTATTATCGCGTCCGATGAAGAAATCGACCGTTCATCTGTTCGTGTTCGACACGATGTCCGATTGGGAATATGGCTACGTTGTCGGCGCTATCAACAACCCCCAGCTGCAGCGGGCTCCCGGTCGTTTCCAGATCAAGGCGGCCGCGCTGCGCGACAAGCCGGTGACCACAGCCGGCGGATTGCGAGTCACCGCCGATGTGACTCTCGATGAAGTGCAGCCCGCCAACAGCGCCATGCTGGTGCTTCCCGGCGGAGCTTACTGGGATCAGAACAAGGGCCGTGAAGCTGCGCAGCTGGCGGCAGAATTTGTCGGCAAGGCGATTCCGGTTGCGGCAATCTGCGGCGCGACCCTGGGTCTGGCGCGTGCCGGCCTGCTCGATGCGGTCCCGCACACCAGCAACTCCAAGGACTACATCGCCGCATCGGGCTATAGCGGGAGTGCTTTCTATCGCGACAAGCGCGCAGTGCGAGCCAAAGGACTGATCACCGCCTCTGGAGTCAGCCCGTTGGAATTCGCGCGCGAAGTGTTTGCCGAATTGGGGCTGTATTCGGCAGGCGTGCTGTCCGCCTGGTATCGCCTCTACAAGACCGGCCAGGCAAAGTATTTCAAGCAGTTGATGGAGGCAGCCAATGTCTGACAAGTCCGGGTGGGCAACCGCGGCGATTCTGATCGCGCGGTTGCTGTTCGCAGGCGCGTTTCTGATGGCCGTATCGTTCAAGCTCATGGATATCAACGGCACGGCCGCTTACATCGCGGCGACGGGCTTTCCAATGTCCAAGCTGCTCGCCATTCTGGCTGCGATTCTCGAGATTGCACTCGTCGCGGCATTTCTGAGCGGAGCCTATTTCAGAGAAGCGGCGCTCGTGGCGGCCGTCTATGTAATCTTCCTGGGATTCGCGTTTCATGGCCCGTCGCACTGGCAGGCGAACCAGAGTGAGTTTGGATCCTTCGTCGATCACTTCACCTTCTTCGCAGGACTGCTGTTTGCAGCGGTGCACGGGCCGGGAAGTGTGCTGGCGGTGCGGCGGGGATCGGCAGCGGCGGACTGATAGCGACCGGGCAAGAATGGACACCGAGGACGTCTATGAAACGGATCTTTGTCGTCGTGGCCGGCTTGACTGGCGCCGCGCTCGCACTCGCTGAAGTTCCCCAAGCGGAGCGCGATGCTGCGCAAGTCGAGCTGCGTTGGGATCTCAGGATTCGGATGCGCGATCGTGTCGAGCTTAACGGCAACGCATACCTGCCGCGCTCGACCAGGCCAGCGGCCTGCCTGCTGAACCTCACGCCCTACAATCTGCACGGTCGCCGGCATCGGATCGCGACCTGGTTCGCCGCAAACGGCTATGCGTACGTGCTGGTCGATAGTCGCGGTCGCGGCGATTCCGGCGGCACCTTTCGCGCTTTCCGCGAAGCGCGCGACGGCTACGACACCGTCGAATGGCTGGCGCAGCAGCCATGGTGCAACGGCAAGGTCGCCATGTGGGGTTACTCGTATATGGGTTACGCACAGTGGGCGACGGCGAAGGAGCGGCCGCCGCACCTCGCGACGATCGTGCCCACGGCTTCGGTCTTTCCCGGCGTCGACTTCCCGATGCGCAGCAATATGCCGTATTCCTACGTTGCGCGCTGGCTGACGATCGTCAGCGGCCGGCCGGCGCAAGAGCGTACCTTCCTCGATACGGACTTCTGGAATGCGCGAACGCGCGAACACTTCGAGCAGGGTCGTGCATACAGCTTGTTGCGCGACTTCGCCGGCGATCGCGCCGCCACTTTCAGCGAGTGGGCTGGCCATCCGCAGCTCGACAGCTACTGGGATGAATATGTTCCGAGTCCGCAGCAGTACGCAGCGCTCGAGCTGCCGGTTCTCACGATCACCGGCAACTACGATGCCGACCAGGTCGGCGCGCTGACGTTCTATCGCAATCACATGCGATACGGGTCGGCTGCGGCGAAGGCTGCACACTATCTGGTCATCGGCCCGTGGGACCATGACGGTACGAATACACCTGCAGCGTCTTTCGGCGGCATGACGTTCGGCCCCGCAAGCGTCATAGACACGAACCGGTTGCACCTGGACTGGTACAACTGGACGATGAACGGCGGTGCGAAGCCCGAGTTTCTCAAGGACCGCGTTGCGTACTACGTCGCTGGCGCCGAACAGTGGCGTTATGCCGCGACTCTCGACGCTGTCACGGCGCGGGAAGAGCCGCTCTACCTGAGCTCGCAGGGCAGCGCGGACGACGTGTTCGCAAGCGGCTCGCTGCAAAAGAGCAAAGCCGACGACGCTGCGTTCGACCGCTATGTGTACGACCCGCGTGACGTCAGTGCCGCCGCCACTGAAACTGTCGATCTCGAAAACTGGCTGACGGATCAGAAGGAGGCGCACGCGCGTACGGGCAAGCTGCTCGTCTATCACAGCAAGCCGTTCGACCGCAGCACCGAGATCAGCGGCAGCTTTCGCTTCAGCGCGTGGCTGGCGATCGACCAACCGGACACCGACTTCTACGTTTCGGTCTACGAGATCACCGACGACGGACGCAGCGTACTGCTGGCTGTCGACCAGAAGCGCGCCCGGTATCGCGAGAGTTTGCGGCGGGCGGAACTGGTCGCGACGCGCGAGCCGCAACTGTACGACTTCGACAGCTTCACGTTCGTTGCGCGCCAGGTCGCCGCCGGCAGCCGTCTGCGGCTCGTGCTCTCACCCGGCAATTCGATGAACAACCAGAAGAACTACAATTCGGGCAAGACGGTGGCCGAGGAAACGATGCGTGATGCGCGCCCGGTCACGGTGACTTTGTTCCACGACGCCGAGCATCCGAGCACGCTGTTCGTGCCGATAGGACAGCCGCAGTCCACGCCGACCACCTGAGTTTCCGGGCCTCGGTCTCAGCGATCGAGGTCGTGCTCCTGCAGCCACCGCTTGAGCACCGCCGCGGCATTGCGCAGCGGGCTCGTGCTTTGCTCGGCTTTGGCCAGAGACATCGCACCCGAATACGCGGACACGATAAAGCCGGCGACGTCTTTGCGAGCGGCCTTGCTCAGCTTGCTCCCGGCTCGCGTGGCACGCAGAGACTCGCCCAACGCGTCCTGCCACTCGTGGAAAATACCGTTCGCTGCCCGGCGAAATTCCGGATCCGTCAAAGACAGCTCCATGGCAAGGTTGTTGAGCGGGCAGCCCGAGGTGCTGCCGCGGGCATCGATGCTGGAGATGATTGCTTCGAAGACGGACTGAACGCCTTGCCCGAAGAAGCCTGCGGCCTGCACGGGCTGTATCCACGTTTCCCGCACTGCTGGCGCAACGCGCTCGTCGAATACCGCGAGCGCCAACGAGCTCTTCGTCGGGAAATGATGATGGAGCGCTCCGCCCGTGATCTCGATCGCTTTCATCAAGTCCTGCATCGACGTGCCGTTGTAGCCGCGCGCCTGAAACATGCTGAAGGCAGCGTCCAGGATCCTGCGCCTCAGGCCCTCAGGGTCATTGCGGCGGATCGGCTGACGATTTCGGCGACGAGGGGTCGGCTTCGACATGCGGCGCATTCTCCTCGATGCAGCAGAATTTGTCGCAACGCCGGCCGAAGTTGATTGACCGCCGCGCGGCACGCCGTGCATAGTATCGACAAACAGGACAACCGGTCTGTTTACCACCTCACACATATATATGAGCGTTCTATGCAATGCACTCGAATTCGGGCGAGCCTCGCGGCGGCGGCAGTCGCGGCGCTCGTTGCCGGGACTGTGATGGCCGATGCACCCAAAAGCGCGCTGACCCGGCCGCAGACGGTGGTGGAGTTGCGTCAATACACGCTGCACCCGGGGAAGCGGGACGTGCTGATCGACCTCTTCGATCGCTACTTCGTCGAGGGTCAGGAAGAGCAGGGCATGCGCGTCGTTGGTCAGTTTCGCAATCTGGACAATGCCGATCGCTTCGTGTGGTTGCGCAGCTTTGCTGACATGCCGGTCCGGGAGGCTGCGCTCAACGGCTTCTACTTTGGCCCGATCTGGCAGAGCCATCGGGAAGCTGCCAACGCGACCATGGTCGATTCGGACAACGTGATGCTGTTGAAGCCGGTGCGTCCAGACACTGCATTTCCGGTCGCCGATGCGCCGCGTGCGCCGGTGGGCGCATCAGGGCCGGGCGCTGGCCTCGTCGTCGGCAGCATCGTCTACCTCCGGCCCACGACGCCAGGCAAGTTCGAAGACTTCTTCGACACTGAGATCAAGCCGCAACTGCAGAAGGCCGGAGCGGCTGTCGTCGCGGAGTTGGTGACGGAGCACAGCCCCAACAACTTCCCGCGTCTGCCGGTCAGGGCAGGGGAGAACGTGTTCGTCTGGTTCTCGCTGTTCAAGGACGCTGCCGCATATGACCAGCACCGTCGTGTGTTGGCGGATTCGCCGCAGTGGCGGGAGCTGGCAGGCAAGCTCAGCCTGTGGAGTTATCAGCCGATCGAGACCTTGCGTTTGCAGCCGACGGCGCGCTCCGGGCTGGCTCGGACCGGGAGCTGACTCTCGCGCCTTTCGTTGTAAACGAGTACAACGGACGCAGCCGATCGGTTTCGCTCCTGAGCAGCCATCATGAGTGCGTCGGAAATCGTCGACAGCTTCTTCGAACAAGTCTGGAATCAGCGCAAGCTGGCGCTGCTCGACACCCTGGTCGCAGCGGACTGCGTGACTCATCAAGTGCGGTCCGCTGCTGAGCCGCTGCAACCGGCCGTGCGCGGTCCCGCCGCGCTCCGGGAGCATATTGCCCTGTGGTTGAGCGCGTTTGCCGATATGCATGTCACTGTCGATGAGCGCCTGGCACAGGGCGCGCGCGTGATTTCGTGGGTCACAATGCGCGGCACGCACACCGGACCCTGGCAAAGAATTCCGCCGACGGGACGCAGTATTACGATCCGCATGGCGTCGATGCATCGCGTGGAGAATGGGCGAATCGTCGAAGACTGGGTCATTGTCGAGTCGCTGGGTGTGTATCAGCAGTTGGGGCTCGTTGCTCCGACAGCGCAACTGCTCCCCGCCGCAACGGCATGAACTCGTGCGAGCGTTCATGCGCGTCCGAAAGCAGCGAGTCGAGCGTCGGCGATTCAGCTAGCGTGTGTCTGCAGCCGCGGAGCGGTGCCCGCACATGAACGCAAAAGTAGAGACGGCCAGGATGAGCAGTGGACGAAGACTTCGTAACCCGCTGGTCGCCAGCCTGAGCATTCTCGCGGGCGCTGCGCTTGTGCTTGGGCTCGTCGTCAACACCTACAAGCTGTCGCAGCGCCTCGCGCACGAACGTGCAGTGGCTGCGACTGAGCGTGCCCGTGCGGATGCCGCGCAGCGTCGCGCCGAGGTCGTGTCCAAGTTCCTCATGGAGGTTTTTGCCGCCAGTCCCGAAATCAGTTCGCGCGAAATCCTCGACCAGGGCCTCGCTCACATGCGCTCGGACCTGAGCGCGCCCGGGCGCAAAGAGTACGTCGACGCGGAACGACACTATCGCGAGGCGCTCGCGATGTATGACAAGACGCTGCCGCCGGATCGCGGCTTCTCCCCCGCAGCGCTCACGATTGTCGGGCGACAGCAGCTCGACCTCGGCCAACCGCACGAAGCGGAAGCGACGCTCGAACTCGCACTGAAGCTGTGGTCGACAGACTACGGGCGCTCCTCTGTCTGGTACGCGCAGGCGCGCGCGATTTCAGGCCGGGCGTTGGCGATGCAACGGCGCTTTGCTGAAGCGGAGACCGCCCTGATCGAGTCTTATCCGTTGCTCGTTCGGGCGCGGCCGGGCGATCAGCTCACGGCAAGCGCCCGCGACTGGATCGAGGACTTGTACCGTGATACGGGTCGGCCGGAGCAGGCACACGCCTACTTCGAGCAATTGCGCGCGGGAGAGCCGACTGTTCAGTGACGATCGTGAACGTCCCCACGGCCCCGTGAACGGCCGGCTGTTTATGCTCGCGAACGGCAATACGTTTTCTGCTGGCATCATTGCGACGGCGCGCCTGAAGTATTTCGCTGGCGTGCGCGGTACGATCGTCGGCGAGCGCGGTGCAAACAGTGCGAAGGGGAACCGTAGACATGAAGCGTAGAGATTTCGTGCGTACTGCGTTCGCGGCCGGACTTCTGGGCTCGTGGGGTCTCCGAAGCGCCGAAGGCCTGACCGCTGATCGGCGTGCGGGAGCATCTGCCAGCGGCAAAGACTCCGCGCGCGGACCCATCATCGATGTCCACATGCACGCCTATCCGCCCGAAATGGAAATTCCTGCGCTTGCCAGCCCGCTATCGGGGAAGGTGCCAGCGCTAAAGGACGGTGAAGCGCACCTGCAGGCGTGCCTGGCTGAGATGAAGCGCTTCAATATCGTGAAGGGGGTCGTCAGCGGCGGGAGCGGCGATCGAATTGCCGCCGCCTTGCATTGGGCCGAAACCGACTCGGCCCGCTTCATTGCAGGAGCGGGCATCAGAGGCTCGGCGGATACGCCGCTTCCTGAGATTGCCGCGGTTCGCAAGCGATTCGAGGATCATCAGCTGCGGGTGCTGGGAGAAGTCACCGCGCAATACGCCGGGCTGACGCTGAACGACGCGATATACGAGCCTTACCTGGCGTTGGCGGAGGAGTTCGACGCGCCAGTCGGGTTGCATACGGGAATGGGTCCGCCCGGTACCTCCTACGACCCGTGCTGCCAGGGCTTCCGCGCCCGGTTGGGCAATCCGGCGCTGATCGAGGACGTTCTCAATCGTCATCCGAAGCTGCGGCTGAATCTGATGCACGCCGGGTGGCCGTATCTGGAAGAGACAGTGGCCACGATGGTCATCTATCCACAGGTCAATGTGGATCTCGGAGCCCTCGGCTGGGGTCTGCCGCGTGCAGAGTTCCACAACTATCTCGGCGCATTGGTGCGCGCCGGATTCGGCAAGCGGATCATGTTCGGGTCCGATCACATGTTCTGGCCCGACCTCATCGGTGCCTCAGTCGAGGCGATCGACGCGGCTGCATTCCTGACTGAGGAACAGAAGCGCGACATCTTCTACAACAACGCCATGCAGTTCTTCCGACTCGCGGAGCAACCTCCGCGAACGCCATCGTAAGCAGCGATCCTCCGAACAGCGTCATTGCAAGCAGGAGGAACGTCCAATCCGCTGCCTGACTGCGCGGCTGCACGGTCTGCGGTAAGTGCACAAGGACGATCCATAGGGAATACATGGCTGCCATGAGCGTTGCCGCCAGGCGCGCTTGCACTCTTGTGACTACGCTGAGGCCGGCGGCGATTCGCGCGATGCCCAGCAGGTATGCCCAGGCGAGAGCCCCGGGAATCCATGGCGGAATCAAGCTCGCGATGGCCCGCGCGTAAGGGAAGTGGACGACGCCGAATACGATCGATGAGATGCCGAAGCAGGCGAGCCCTGGCGCTCTGAGGCGATCGATCAATGCGTTCCAGGATGGCGGCAGACGTGGCTCGGCGGCTGCGGTTGCTGCAACGATGAACGCAGTCCCTGCCAGCGCTATCAGCTCGAATGCCACAACCCAAGCTTGCCCACTCGAGGGTGCCAGGATCAGCCTGGGCAGGACGAGCAGTCCACAATCTGCCAGCAGCATGCACGCGAGAATGAGTGCGGCGATACGTTGTCGCAGGTTTGCGAGGACGGCCGCGCTCGCGACCACGAGAAGGACTCCACTGAGCATCGCCCAGGTCGGGCGAGCGATGAGTTCCGGGCCTACCGGCGCGAACAGTGGCGAGAAATCGGCGAGCATCGCCTGTTGCAGCCCGATGCCGATCAAGCCAGAGGCGAATGCCAATCGAGCTGCTGTCGCGACTGCGGTCATCGTTCGCGCGCCCCCGGCGAGTTCATGTGCGCTGCGAGCGGCGGCATTCTCATGCCGCCGCCCGCTCGCATGCTAGAACTTGACCGTCACGCCGCCGAAGATGTAACGACCCAGAGCCTCGTACACCTGCGGATACGTGTTGCCGTTGCCCGTCGTGCCGACGCTGGCGTTGATCTGCGGATCGTTGTCGAGCACGTTGTTGATGCCCAGACGCACGTTCGCCATGTCGGTGACGTTCCAGCTGCCGAAGAGGTCGAAATAGCTCTCAGCGCCGAAGTGACGATCGATGCGGTCTGCCGCCGCACCTTCCTGGTCAACCGCGCTGATGTAGCGGTGAGTCAGCGCGAAATCTACGTTCCACGGCGTCTCCCAGCCGATGCGGAAGCGGGTCCGCAGTTCGGGATTCGCGGCAGTCGTGAGGCTGCTGTCGCAAGCGCCCGCGTGCAGGCCCGCGCAGTCGAACGGCGGGAAGCCCGCGCCACCCGGATCGCTGATCAGCTCGATCAGGTACGTGCCGGTCAGGTTGAACGTCAGACTCCCCCAGCCGCCGATGTCGACGCCGGTGTAGTTGAGGTTCAGGTCGACGCCGGAGGTCTCCAGGCCGCCGATGTTGATGTTGAGGTCGTCGACATTGCCCGTGCCGAGCCACAGTGCGCCGTTGCTCGGGTTGCGGTGAATGCGGCCGCACGCCGCCTGGTCACCGAACTTGTAGCACGCGTCCAGCGTGTTGGCCGAACCGAAGGTCGAGATCAGGTCCTTGACGTCGATGTCGAAGTAGTCGAGCGACATGCTCAGGCCGGGCGCGAAGCGCGGCGTGAACACGATGCCGTAGGAGATCGTGTCCGAAGTCTCCGGCTTGAGGTTCGGGTTGCCGCCCTGGTTGAAGTTGTACTGACCCGCCGGGCTGTCGAGGTTGCTGCTGCGCAGTGCCGACGACGACACGCCTGTGTCCAGACACGCCTGAGTCGGGGCCGCATCGGCTGTGTTGGCCAACTCTGCGCCGCACGGATCGCCGTCCATGTCGAACAGATTGAAGCCCTGCGCGGTGAACAGCTCGACGATGTTCGGCGCACGAACCGCACGCTGGAAGCTGGCGCGGAAACGCACGTCTTCGAGCGGCGCGTAGTCCACACCGAACTTGTAGGTGTCGGTCGTGATGCCGGAGCTGTAATCGGAGTAGCGATACGCGGTGTCGAACGACAGCTGTTCGGCGCCGGTCTTGCCTTGCACGAGCGGAACGCTGGCCTCCATGAACACATCGTTCACGTTGGTCGAGCCGTTGATGCCGACCGTCGAGCCGCTCTGGCCAGCGAGGAGTCCGCCGGTCAGCACGTAATCGGTGATGTTCTCCAGCTTGTCGCGGCGGTTCTCGACACCGAACGCGACTTTGATCGGCTCGTCCGCCCACGGCAGCTTGGCGCCAATCGTGCCCAGGTCGCCGGTGATGACGCCGGTGACGATGTTCTGGTCGATCACGCCCGACTGCACGGCCGGCACCTGCAGGTACTTCAGCGCCTCAGGCGTCACGCCGCCGACGCCGAACACGTTGTACGGAACACAGTTCGGATCGCTGCCATCGATGACCGACTGGCAGACGATCTCGCCCGTGTCAGGATCGCGGACCGCGTGCAGAGCGTTCTGCAGATTCGGCACCACGAAGTCGTTGGCGGCGGTGTTGTCCGCAGTCACGCGCGAGAACTGGACACTGACGTCGTAGTTCCAGCCATCCGCGATGTCGCCGCGCGAGCCGATGAGGGCGCGGAACGACGCATTGTGGAACTGGGACTGACGACCACCGCCTTCGATGTTGCGGCGGCCGATGTACAGCGGAACGATGTTCGGATCATCGATAAACGTGTGTCCGACCGGGTCGTCGTCGGTGATCGAGTTCGGATCGATCGTCGTCGCCGCCAACTGAGCCGGAGCACCGCAGCCGATCGTCGTCGCTTGCTGCGCCGACAGAAATGGGTTGTCGCAGTTGATCGTGTTGAGGGTGAAGAACGTACCACCGGGAGCGATCTGCGCGACCGAGCGATAGTCCGTGAACATCAGCTGTGTGTACACGTCGGCAAACGGTGCGAGCTCGTAGTGACCCATCGCACCCAGGCTGTAGCGCGTGTCCGGACGCAGGTAGTAGTTCAGCGGACCGAAGTTGTACTGATCCGAGGCGGTGTTGAACGACCGGAAGCCGCCCAAGGTCTGATCGACCGTGGAGTTGAAGGACGGCAGCGGATTGCTATCCGGAATGTCGTCAGCCGTTCCCTTTTTTCCGTCCGGACCGACGCCCGAATTGTTGTTCCCGCCGAAGTCCGTGAACCTTCCCGGGAACGACGTGTCCGAACCGCCGCACGCGAATGAAGTCGTCGGGCTCGGAGCGAGCGAGCACGCGGAGTAGTCGCGATCGCGCTCCAGTACTGGCTTCGAATCCTGGTACGACACGTAAGCAGTGATGTTGCCGCGGCCGTCTTCGGTGCTGACGCCGACGGTCAACGTGCCCTGCACGCTGTTGCCGTCCGTCACGTTGTCATCCGGCAAGTTGAACTGTGCCGGGTTGGCGGCGTGCTTCTGCTGGATGGTGTCGCGCAGCTGCACCGCGCCCGGTCCGCTGAAATCGTTGTTGTGCTGATAGAGGCTGTACTGGCCATCGATCTGCACGCCCTCGAAATCCTTCTTCATGATGAAGTTCACGACGCCCGCGATGGCGTCCGAACCGTAGACGGCGGAGGCACCGCCCGTGAGAATTTCCACGCGCTCGACCAGCGCCGTTGGGATCTGGTTCAGGTCCGCCGAAGCAGATTGGGATGTCACGCCGCCGTACGGCATGCGGCGACCGTCGATGAGCACCAGGGTGCGTGACGAGCCGAGCCCGCGCAGGTTCACAGTCGCGGTGCCAGTAGCGCCGTTGGACACCGTGCCGTTCTGAGCGGCGAATGCCTGCGGCAACTGGTTGATCATGTCTTCGATCTTGGTCACGCCCTGCGTGATCACATCCTCCGACGTTACTTGCGTGACAGGGCTGGTGGTCTCGAGATTCGGCTGCGCAATGCGCGAACCGGTCACGACGACTTCCTGGATGGTTTGATCTGCTGCATACGCGGGACCTGCGGCGGCGGCCGCGGCGCCCGTCAGCAACGCGTAGCGAACAGCGTGCCGAATGGAGTTGCTCGTCGACATTGTTAACTCCTAGATGTGGGCGTCCCGCCACAAGGAAGCCGTTGCTTGCCGTTGTCCGCCAGCGACACGGCTAGGGTTATGGCGCGCGCAACGCGCGCGCGTGGCGGATCGGAGACTATCGCGTGATTTTCTGACCTCACATTGGAATGTGAGGAGTAGCGCCCGGGTCGATGATGGGCTGCGGAATGCTGGGGATGGAGCTCGCGTCGCAGGCAGGCGACGCGCAAGACCCAGGCTCATGTGGTTGACAAGGCAACGCCAGAACTGCTTGTTGTGAGAATGCACGCGGCTGCGCGCATCCCACGGATCCTCATGAGTTGCGAAACTCCCATAGCACGATCGGATGCTGTGCGCGCCAATGCTGTCCGAGGCGCGCAGCGCTGCAACTAGCGCTCCGCGAGCCGCATCTGACGTATTGCCTTGTGGATCTCCTTACGATACGTCACCCCCCCGGAGACGAGACGGCGTCCGCTGCGCAGTGTGAATGCGTAGTAGCCGCTGAGCTTCTCCATGAATGCCACACGCCGCAGGTTGATCAACAAGGATCGGTCGATGCGGAGAAAACCGAGGGGCCCGAGCGTCGTAGCCAGACGCGTGATCGTGGCGCGCGCGATATACCGCTCCGAGTCCGTGTAGACGATCGCGTAGTTGCAATCGGATTCGATGGATTCGATCAGCGTCGTATCGATGAAATGCAGACGCTGCGCCCTCTCGGCCAACAGCTGCGTAGGTGCGCCAGCTGTGCGTACCTGCCGATCGAGCGTCGCTCGCAGGGATGTGGTCAGGTCGCACAGCTCCGCAGCCAACGCTTGCGGCTGGCGATGACGCGCCCGGTCGATCGCCGCTTCGAAGCGGGATTCATCGATCGGCTTTGTCAGAAAATCGAGGGCTTCGACATCGAATGCCTGCAAGGCGTGCTCGCGATGACCTGTCACGAAAATCGTAGCAGGCACATTGCCAGCGAGCGCGGCGAGCACCTCGAACCCGGTCATGTCCTGCAATTCCACGTCGAGCAATACCAGATCGGGGCGACGCGCCTGGATGACATGGATCGCTTCCGCGCCGGACGCTGCCTCGGCCACGACATCCAGACCGCTGCACTCCGCGCACAGGCGGGCGAGGCACGAGCGAGCCAGAGGCTCGTCATCGGCGATCACGACACGCATGGCGATTCCCGCGACTCACGAAGGTGTGGAGGATAGTGAGGTGCAGGCAGACGGATGACGGCCTTGAAACGGTTCGTTGTCATGAACTCGGTGCCGAGCATCGCTTCGCTGCCATACAAGACCTCGAGGCGTTCGCGCACATTGCGCAGGCCCAGACCGGGACGTGGGTGCGCAATCGCGGATGGGTGACAGGTGTTGCTGACTGTCATGATCACGTAGCCATGTGGGCACGCAACGTCGATGTCGATCTCTACGGCGTGCATGCCGCCGCGCGGACCGTGAACCACGGCGTTTTCGACCAGTGGCAACAGGATGAGCGAGGGCACCGGCGCGATCAGGCAGCGCGGGTCCGCTCGAATACGCCACCGCAACCGGGAAGGCAGACGGATCTGCTGGATCTGTAGATACGTTTCGACGTAAGCCAGCTCGTCGGACAGCCGATGCTCCTCGCATTCGCTGGCCCCCAGCGTCCGGCGCAGCAGGTCGCTGAGCTGCATGACCAGCTGCCGTGCAGCTCTGGGCTCCGTGTCGTCCAGGCTTGCGATGCTGTTGAGTGCGTTGAACAGAAAGTGCGGATTGACCTGCGCGCGCAGGGCACGCAATCGATTCTGCGCTGCCATTGCCTCGGCGCTCAAACGCGTGACGCGTTCCTGCACCAGAGTGCGGAAGCTGAGAAATCCGATGACGACGGCCACCGCTGACAAATACAGCGCAGCGAATTCCACGATGACTGACAGCCACAAGTACCACGTGCTCGGGCCGGACCCCTGAATCAACGTGAGCCATCCGTGGAAGGCAGCCCAGCCGGAGCTGAGCAGGGCCCCAAGTCCGTAGGCCGGTCCGGCCAGAACGCCCACGACGAGAGCGCTGCCCGCAGCAACAGCAACTGCACTGACTATGCTGGCGCGCCGCCATGTGCGCAGCGTCAGATAGCAACCCGCGACGACGCAGGGCCACAACGCAGTGCCTTGAATTGCATCTGCCCACACCGGCGGCACGAGCTCCGGAAACCGCAGGCGTTCGAGCCCGTAGAACACTACGCGGCTGAATATCAGCGCGGCCCAGGCCGGAGCCGTTGCGGACGCAACTCTTCGCCACGTGGGCTCGAGTGGAGTGCTGCCCAAGCCAACCCTCCCTGCGATTACTCATTCGGCAGCACCGTAGCTCAATTGACCGTGCCGGACTCGCTTCTTTCAGACGCGTACGAGGCAGCACGAACGCGTTCGTCAACGAGCTCGACGCCTTGGCCACACGCAACGAGCACCTCGTCACAAACTGCAGAACTGCCGATTCGCGAATGTTAGCGTGGCTCGTGCGGAGGTCGCGGTTCTCCTGCGAGAGCGTGCTCCAAATCCCCGCACAAAGCGCTCGTGCCGCGACTTCCGTATCTCACGAGCAGCATTCGTCCCCGGATTCGCCCCACTCGCCAGCAGGATCGTGGCTGCCGTGACTGCTTGCGGCTCGAGAGCGCGCAGAGAGAGCCGCTGATGTCAGTGTCGTGCAAAGCGCCGCATGACGCTCAGCACGAAAAGCGGCATCCTCGCGCGCTCGACGACCGGACTGTCGGCCGCATCTCCGACCAACACGTCGCAGCCCGCGTATGCCGACACGAACCAGTCGGACGACAGCTCGTGGGTCACTGCCGCGAAGGCGCCGACGGCCGCGAGTCCGGGCTCGACCTCGTACTCTTCGATGCCCGCGGTGCGTGCCTGATCGGGGGTGATCGCGAACCACGTGCGCATGTATCGCGGATCGCCAACGATGGCACGGACACCGATCTGCATGCGGGTTGCCTTGTAGGGCTGAAAGCGCCAGGCGACGCTGCCATCGGCAGTCACGCCGCCTCCCTCCGCAAGCGTCTGCGTCACGCTCGCGCTCACGGCAAGCGAACCAAAGCTCTCGGTGTAGAACGCATGGGCAGCCGGCGCGGCATGGATGGGCTCCAGGCGCGCGACACGATCGGAGTCGTCGCGACCACGACCCTGGCGAAACCAAAGCGACACGCCCACCTGTCGCTGTCCGCTATCGAGGAGGTACCCGCCGATGCCATGCCGCGTGTTGAGGAACAGCCGACCGTAAGCGAGATCGAGGTCCACGATCGGGAAAACGTCGGCGTCCGCCGCACCCGGATACTTCGGGAAAATCAGCACGCCTGGACCGGCGCTGATCCGCCACTGCGGCTCGTCGGCGTGGGCAGTCGAGCAGAGCAGTGCAGCGACAATGACAGTTGATGCAAAGGTGGCGCGCGGCATCGGCAGTGGCCTCGTCGAGTGGAGTTGCGAGCGACGCTAGCGGCGGGCAGCGGATCGGAGAACCGCTTCTCGGCGGATCGCACGAGGCGTCGGTCGGCTGCACCAGGAGCCGGCGGTCAGCAGTGCAGTGCTGGGCTCAGCGCGAGCGTCGGCGGATTTCCTGCGAACGCGCGCGGCTGACCGGCACGATTGCGCCGTCCTTCATCCTGATCTCGAACCGCGCGCACTCGAGACCGACCATGCGCTCGACGTGATCCAGGTTGACGATATGCGAGCGGTGTACGCGCAGGAACGGCGGATTCGGCAGCCACTCCTCGAGGTCGCGGATCCGGACACTCATGAGATGGCGTCGCGGCCCGGCATGGAGCATGACGTAGTCATCCTGGGCTTCGGCGCGCTCGATCGCCGCGACCGGCATCGGTACGATCGAGTTGCCTTCACGAACAAAGATGCGATCGAAGGGCGCGACCGCATTCGGGCGCGCCAGCAGATCCTGTGCGCGTGCGAGCGCCTCCGCGTTGTCGCGCGGCTGCGCGTTCCGGGCGCGTTCAATCGCGGCAAGAAACCGTGGCGCGCCGAATGGCTTGAGCAGATAGTCCACTGCTCCGAGCTCGAACGCAGTGACGGCGTGCTGGTCGTGCGCTGTCGTGAAGATGACGAGTGGTGCCATCGACAGTCGCCGCAGCCGCTGTACGACCTCGAGGCCCGACAACTCCGGCATCTTGATGTCGAGGAACAGCACGTCGGGGCGCAGCGCCTCGCTCAGCTCGACGGCTTCGGCACCATCGCATGCCTCTCCGACCTGCCGCGCCCAGGAGACATCAGCGATCAATGCCGCCAGCCTGCGGCGCGCAAGCGGCTCATCGTCCGCGACCAGGGCTGTCAGCTTCAACGCACGACCCGCCGCGGCAGACGGACCGGAAGCACGAGATCTACGATAAATCCTGCGCCGGGCCTGGACTCTATCTCGCACCGCGCAGCGCCGTGGAAACGGGCCAGCAGCTGGCGCTGCACTGCCTGCAGGCCGAGACCTCGGGCGCTCGACCATGCGCCCGGCGGACAGCCGTTACCGCTATCCGCGACCTGCAGCAGCAGTCCATCCTCGCGCATGCGCACCGTGAGCCGCAACGTTCCGCCATCCCGGCGCGGTGCGATGCCGTGTCGAATCGCGTTCTCGACGAGCGGCTGCAGCAGCAACGGAGGCACGGCGAGCTCGAGCGCATCCGGCTCGATGCTCTCGAAGGTCCGAAGTCGCTCGCCGAGTCGGAGTCGTTCCAGCTCCAGGTAGTTGCGCACGAACCCGATCTCGTCCTCGAGCGCGACTTCGGCGTCGACCTCACGCGAGGAAGTCAGCACGTAGCGCATCAGGTCGCCGAAGCGCTCCAGTGCATCCTGAGTCGCAACCGGATCTTCGCGCACGAGTTGCGTCAGGGAGTGCAGCGTGTTGAAGAGGAAATGCGGATCGAGCTGCGAGCGTAGCGCCTGCAACTCGGCGCCCGCCGCAGCCAGCTCCTTTTCCTTCAGGCGCTCGCGGGCGAGTGCAGCCTGGACCAGTACGGCGTAGATGATGATGCCCCAGACGAACTGCCACGCGGCCCCCTGTTTGAGAAAGCCGATTGTGATCTGCTGTCCGAGGAGCATGACCAGCGCGGTAAAGGCGGCCGTCCAGCTCAAGCCAAACGCGAGTGACGCGAGTGCATGCATGACGAAGGCTCGCCATCGCGCTACGCGCCATCGGCGCTGCAACAGCAGACGCCATGTGCCCCAGCTGAGCGCCACGCAGGAAACGACGAAGAATGTGGCGGCGGGGACAGCCCGGACCCATTCCAGGCCTTGCAGTCGAAAGATCGGAATGAGCAACGCAATCGCGACCAGGGTGAGCGCGGCGCCGAGCAGCAGGCCGCGACCGCGCGCGCGGCTCGAGGTGACGGCGTGCGCTATGGGTGGATCGACTTGCATCGACCGGCAAAGCTATCCCCAAACGTCCGCAACATAAAGGCCGTTCACCGCTGCCGCCTGCCGTTCGCCGAAAAGATCGCCCGTTCAGTACCCGATCGTGAACTGCCGATGCTCGTGACGGGGCGTCTCGGCTTCGTCGATGGTCGCGACGGCGTAATCCTCGATGGAGATGCGGCTTTGGCCATTCTCGTCGCGAACGATCTGCTCGTCCGCCAAACGAAAGGCAGCTGTACGCTTTCCGGGCTGGATAAGCGCGGCCGGGCTGAAATAGGTCCAGCTCACATCCGTGATGGTCCGGTAGTAGTCGAGCGCAGCTTTCTGGCCGACGCTTTCGGGATAGCGCTTTTCCGGCGGCTGTCGCTCGACCAGCACCTCGCCGGCGGCATTCTTCAACGAGCCTGCACCACCGACGACGATCAGGCGGGGAGCTGGGCGGTCGAGGTGTCGGAGCGCGCTGATCAGCGACTCGGCGGCCTTGCGATACAGCGTGATGTCTGGATTGGCCTGGCGCGCGCTGCCAACAGCACTCACGACAACGTCTTGACCTCCGATGAGCTCAGTGATGCGCGCGGTATCCAACACGTCTCCCTTCTGCACGTCGAGCCGCTCGTGTCTCACCGTGACCCGAGCTGGGTCGCGCGCGACGATCGTGACACGGTGACCGCGATCGAGCGCTTCGGTCACGATGCGCTGACCGATCGTGCCTCCGCCACCGATGACGATGATTCTCAGCGGGTCGGCGCCGTTCACGGAAACGCACACCGCGAACAGTGAAATCGCGGCAAAGAGTCTCAAGGCAGCGACTACGGTATTCACGGGCGACGACTTTAGGCAGACTCGCGCGATCCAGGCGATTTCTTGCGATCAAACGCAGATCAGCTGCGACGAACCGAGCACAGCCACTCATGCTTCGACTTTGCTACGGTTCGAGCCAGGAGTGTTCTTATACTGAGTCCCTCATGAGACGGGTTCCTGCCTTCATTCTGTCTGCAGCTGTCTGGGTCGCTACAGCGGTGTCGAATCCGTCGCAAGCGGGTTCCGAGTCAGCGATCACGCAATCTCCTGCGGCGACTGCCGAGGTCCCACTGGCTGATCATCACGTACATGTGTTCAGCCCCGCGGTAGGGCACTGGCTGGACACCGAGCTCAACCTGGCCCCGTTACCGCCATTCGGCGTCCGCGAGCTCATGGCCGTTCTCGACAGGGACCATGTCACCCGGGCAGCCGTGTTGTCGAATGCGTACTTCTTTGGCCACGATACGGCCAAGCAATCGCACGACGAGAGTCTGCTGAAGACGGAAAATGATCGGGTCGCCGAATACATCGCGCAGTATCCAGACCGGTTGGTCGGCTTCTTTGGCATTGACCCGCTGGCGGATTCTGCATTCGATGAGATCGAGCGTTGCGCTCGCCGCAAGGTATTTGACGGTCTCAAGCTGCATTTGGCGAACTCGGCGGTCGATCTGCGCAATCCAGCGCACGTACAGCGACTGCGCGAAGTATTCCGGCGGGCGAATCACCTGGGTCTGGCCATCGTGATTCACATGCGAACGCTGCGCGCGGATTACGGCCGCGAGGACGCACGGATCTTCATCGACAAGGTGTTGTCTGCAGCCCCGGACGTTCCAGTGCAGATTGCACACCTCGCTGGGTGGGGCGGCTACGACGCCGCCACAGACGATGCCTTGAGCGCCTTTATCGAGCGGGCAAGCAAGATTGGCGGCGGTAAAGATCGCGTCTACTTCGATCTGTCGGCAGTCGTCAGGGGCGTCGGACGCAATGCAGAAGGCTCCGCGACCAAAGCAGGCGCACCGGACTGGTGGCCTGAAAAGCGATACGTGCGCCTGGCTGAGCGATTGAGAGCGTTGGGACTTCGACACGTCCTGTTTGGAACGGACTGGCCAGACTGGACTGCTCGCAGCTATGCGGCGGACATCGAGAAGAACCTGCCGCTGAGCGCGGATGAACTGCGGGTGCTTCTCACGAACAGAGCTCCGTGGCTTCGATAGAATTACGTAACACGGATGTCGTCACAAACTGCAGGCTCTGAGGCAACATGGCGCGACGCTCCGCACTCGCAGTCCTGAGAGACATCGACAAGTTTGTTCCCACGGATGGCAACTGGCTTCGCTTGGACGAGCTGCTCGCAGAGCTATGGTCCGAGGGTGTCACGCCCGGGCAGCTTTCAGTCCTGTTTCGCGTCTTCGAGAGATTTCCGCATGAAGATGGGGCAGGTGTGCTTTGGAGTATCGTGCACGGTGTGGAGTCACTCCCGTTGGACTACGAGTCCGTCCTGCGGGAGTCGCTGGCACGGCAGCCGTCGCTAATGGCTGAGGTGATGCTCGGGCGGCTCGAGAACGCGAAGAGGAGAAGCTGACAATAGCTGCGGCGCGAGTGACTGCGCCGGGTGCAGCATCGACGGCGGTGTCGCCACACAGGCGTAACGACTTGTGCATCCTGCGAGGGAAAGTGGCCCCTTGAGCGCGTGCAAAATGGCCCTTCCGGTGTGACGACTTGCCGGTAGTCTGCGGCCTCAATCTCGACAGGGAGCGAGCTCATGACCAGACGCATACAAGGTACTCGCGAGCAGGCAACGGGTCGGTCGTGCATGCTCGCGCTGCTGCTCCTGGCAGGGCTCAGCGGTCTGTCCGTTCGTGCTCACGCCGAGGACACTGCACTCAATCCCGATACTGCGTTACCCATCCCGAAGCTGCAGTTCGACAGCGCGGGCGCAATCGTCATGCAGGCCTCGGCGACCTCCTCGGTGCATGACTTCGACTTTCTGGTCGGCGACTGGAAGCTGCGCAATCGCAAGCTGAAGTCGCGCCTCAGCAACTCCAGCGAATGGACGAGCTTCGAGTCGCGCGTGCAGATGCATCAGATCCTCAATGGCCTGGGCAACATCGACAAGTACACCGACACGGCGAACGGTAAGCCTTTCGAAGGCGTAGCGGTGCGACTCTTCGACACCAAGACGCGGCTCTGGAGCATCTACTGGGCCGACGGCAGCGCAGGCAGATTCGACCCGCCCGTCGTGGGCTCCTTCGAGAACAAGGTTGGCCACTTTTTCGGGCGCGACACCTTCAAGGGCCGGAACATCATCGTGGTCTTTCGCTGGGATGCCCGCAATCCGCAGCTGCCCATCTGGAGCCAGGCTTTCTCCACCGACGAGGGCAAGACCTGGGAGTGGAACTCCATCAACGTTTCGGAACGCGTTCGCCAGGGATCCGGCGGATTCGACTAGCGCTCCAGGGTCAGCGTGGCGACGAGCGTTCGCTCGGTGACCGGAGAAAGACCGCCGGAAGTGTCGACGAGCCAGCCGCGATCGTCGAAAACATTCTGCACGACGAGGCGCAGCGTGAGAGGGTGATGGGTACGCCACGCGCGCAAGCGAGTACCGACATCGACCCTGCTCCGCGCGGTTGCCTCGAGGCTCGATGTGACGGCAGTCTTCCCCTGGTAGGTATAGCGCACGTCGAATGAGACTGCCGGCAATGCTCGAGGTGAGTAGTCGACATACAGCTGCGCCTGGTGAGTGAAAGATCCCGAAGGCGCGTTGCCGCGATCGGTCTGAGGTCGCGCCGCATAGATCCCGCTCAATATCGTGAGCCCCGGCAGCGGCCGCGCTGACAAGGAGGCTTCCACGCCCTCATTTCTCAAGTCACCGATGATGCGATAGACGCCGCCGGACGCGAAGCCCGCATAGGGCTTGGCGAGCTGAAATGCGCCGACTGTGACGGCAAGCGTTTCACTCGGCTCGAAACGCACGCCGATTTCTCGCTGTGTCGAGAGGATTGCCGGCAGCTGCGTGCCCCGATTGGATGCGCCGGCGGGGGCGACGCCCGCATCCTCGAGGCCGCGATTGGTCGAGGCGAACAGCACGACATTGCGAGACGGGTGCCAGGCGCCCGCGAGCTCGTAGAGCCACTCTTGCCGCGCAGCGCTCGAGCCGGAGTTCACGACCCGGCCTTCGTAGCGCGCTCGTTCCAACCCGAGCAGGACCTGAGCGCGTTGCTGCCAGGAGAACTGTTGCACCAGTCCGAGACCGATGTTGGCGATTTCGCGGGTCGATTGCGGGGCGAAAGCTAAAGGCGGCGGTGCAAATTGCGGGTCGTCATCGAGCCTGACGTGACCGAACGCGATCTCCTGGCCGCCGTCGGTTCGTCGATCGACGGAGCGACCCCGAATGGCAGCCGTCGTGCGCGAAACGACCTGCTCGCCGCGCTGCTCACGCACCAGACGCACGTCGCCCGAAACAGAGCGCGCGCGCCGATCCGGGTACGCGTAAACGAGGACATCGCCGAAGCCCTCTCGTGTGGCATTGGCGATCACCTGATCGAATTCGTGATCAGACCGCCATTCGGAACGAAACACGGCGCCCCGCAGGTCGAATGACTGATTCAGCGCCCGATTGAAGATCACACCGATATTGTCCCAGCTCCCGTCTCCCTCGGCCCAGCGCTGGCCCAGCGTTGCACCGGCATGAAACGGGGTCGGCAATGAGGCGCCATCGCTGTACAGAACCGGATCGTCGCGCCGGGATCGGTACGGGATGTGATTGGCGAACAGCCTGAAGCCCGAGCGTGGATCCTCCCCGACCTGACGCAGGACGACGCCAAGGCCGAGATACTCCGTATCGCTGCCCAGGGGATGCTGTTCGTGATTGAGACCGACGCCACCCGCAACAGAAAAACCTCTCCCCAGCTCAGACTCCGCGAGATCGAGAAGAAGATAGCGGCTGTCGAGTGGACCGCCGATCGCAGTCAAGGCCGCGCGATCTTCAGCGGACGGCTTCAACACATAGTCGACGATGCCGGACGGAGCCGCGAAGGGATAGTCGAGCGCGGTGAGGCCGACATGGACCTGAGTGCCGTCGACCGCATTGCCGCTCAAGGACGCCTGATGATCGAAGTAGAAGCCGTCGATGCGCAGGTTCCCCGCCTGCTTGGGGCTGAAGCCGCGCACATTGGTAGAGTTGTAGAGTCCGACCGAATCGCCGTTCCTGGAATAGCCGAAGGCATCCTGCGCCTCTACGACGGCATTGGCGTCAGCGCTCTGCGCGAGCGCCGACGAAGCGGAGCCGAGACCGGCGCCTGCGAGACAAACGGCCACGCTCGTGATGCAGCGTCGCCTGCAAGGCTTGCGCATTTCGGGAGAGGATCAAAGACGTTGTGCTGCGAAGCCTGACAGGCAGACTAATGCGACGTCTTGAACGGAAGTGACTCGGCTCTCTTTGCTACGTGCAGGTAAGTCCGCCGCCATTCGCTCGGCGTGGCCCCGGTCAAGGCCGCGACGGAGCGCGTCATGTGAGCCTGATCGGAGAACGACAGCTCGACCGCTATGCTCGACATCGGATCGCGCGTACCGGTGAGACGCAACCACGCGGCTCGCGCCCGCACCTCCGCTCTGAACTGAACGGGTGAGACGCCGTATGCAGATGTGAACCCCCGCGAGACGCGCTCTCGTGACAGGTGCATGCTCTCTGCCCAGGTCGCAATCTGCAGCCGGGCATCGCATCTCAATGCCACGGCCAGCGCATCGGTCCAGTCAGTCATGACCGAGGGAATCGGACGGCGCGTTGCGAGATCCTCCTCGAGTAGCGCCACAGCCTCGCGCAGATCGTGCCGGGCCGTGTTGCGGATGAGATCGACCCTGCATCCACGGTAGACGCCGCCAAAATCGGCTTCGCGCCGCCACGGCAGCCGCAGAATCTCCAGCCCCTGGCTCAGCATGCGATCCGCATGGCAATCGAGCGTGGGCTGCAGCAGGACGTCGCCGCACTCGAGCCGCAGCCGCCCGGCATACGCGAGCTGCTCGTAAGTGCCGCCGAGTACGAGCGTGGCATAGGCTTCGACATGCTGATGGCGCGGCACGTGATGGCCTTTCGGGAGGCGCTCGGGAACGCCGAGCCGTATGTGCCGTCGCGGAGGAGGTGACTTCATGATGCCTGCAGCAGAAATGCGATACTGCAGCTATAACCGGGCACCCAGTGACCGTCAAGAATACGGGCAATGTGGGGAGATGAGTGAACGAGAATACCAACACTCGTGAGATCTGGATCCTCTGGCTTGGCGCGGCCGTGGCGCTGGCGTACCTGGTGTTGCAACGTCCGTATGCAGGCGACGTTGTGCTCAAGACGTCGATGTGCGTGTTGCTCGCGATCGCGGCGTTTCGCGGCAAGTTGAAGCTCTTCGCGCTGGCGCTGCTCTTCTCGGCCGCAGGCGACGCGTTCCTCGCCTACGACGGCCAACTATTGTTTGTCCCCGGCCTTGCGAGCTTCCTCGTGACGCACGTGCTCTATGCTGTCGTGTTCGTGCTTGCGACGAAGGGCGCAGCGACGCCGATGAGTACGGGACGCAAGGTGATGCTCGCGGTCATCCCGGCGTTCGCGGCCGCTTACAGCGCGGTGCTCTGGCCGAGGCTCGGCGCGTTGGCGATCCCGGTCATGCTCTACATCACGGCGATTGTCGTGATGGCGATGTTGTCGTTGCGCGTTCGCGCGATCGCGGTGCCACTCGGCGCGGTGCTGTTCATGATTTCGGACAGCCTGATCTCACTCGAGAAGTTCTTGTGGCAAGCTGCGTGGATTGGACCGCTGGTGTGGATCACGTACGCACTTGCGCAGTTGCTGATAACCCGCGGCATGCTGGCGAGCACACAAAAGGACATCCTATGGGGCACAGAATCAAGATCGCTCTCGCAATAGTCGTTGCTGCAACCCTCGCGCTCGCGGCGGCGGCGCAGGACAGCAAAGTGCCGATCGACAAGATCAAGGCGATGATCGTCGATCGCAATCCGCAGACGCGTGTGGCAAAGGTCGATCACGAGCGGCTCGCAGTACGGCGGCTCGATGTCGTCGACGAGAACGGGGTCATCCGCATGACACTTGCGGCACCGACGCCCCAGCCGGTGGTCGATGGGATCCAGTACAAGCGCGTCTTTCCGGTTTCCGGCCTGATCATCTTCGACAAGAACGGCAGCGAGCGCGGCGGGTTCGGTGTCGCGGACATCGAAGGTTCTGCTGTGGTATTGGCGCAGGATCACGCGAACACCGATGCAATCGGCTGGCGCATCTCGCCGGATGGCTCGGTGAACTTCTCAATAAACGAGCGTCCGCCGCTCGAGCGCTCACCGGAGCTCGGCAATCGGCTGCTCCCCGGTAGTGGCGCGGCTACCCGCATCAGCATGACCGTCGCGGCCGATGGCGCGCCGAGCATCGCTCTTGCGGACAAACACGATCGCCCGCGTGTGAGGCTCGCACTGACGAGCGAAGGCTATGGCGCGATCGAATTTCTCGATGCCGATGGCAAGGTTGTCGAAACGTTTGCACCCGAGGCACGCAAGACGAAGCCGTAGCGCTCGCGGGCCGCACCCTCGGGGCTGATGCCCATTGGCTCGTAAGCTATTGAATAGCAACTGGAGCGGAGCTGGATTCGCCCGGGTGCTTGCAGCCAACGCGGGCGAACGGACATCCTCTGCAACACCGACAGGGCGGGGGTGTCAACTTGAACCGGCAGCGGGAAATGGTTTCGGCCTTGAGCGAGACGCTGCCACGGCATTCGATCTTGTGGCGCGCCGAGGAGACGACGCCGTACGAGTGCGATGGACTGATGTTGTATCGGCAGTTGCCGATGATCGTCGTCCTCCCTGAGACAGAGGCCGAAGTCGCGCAGGTGCTGCGGCTCTGTCATGCGCGCGGGGTGCCCGTCGTACCACGCGGCGCCGGCACCGGCCTGTCGGGTGGCGCATTACCGCTTGGCGCCGGCGTGCTGCTGTCCCTCGCGAAGCTCAATCGGATCATCGAAGTCGATCCGCGTGCTCGCACCGCAACTGTCCAGCCTGGCGTTCGCAATCTCGCAATCAGCGAAGCGGCCGAGCAGTACGGTCTCTGCTACGCCCCCGATCCGTCGAGCCAGATTGCGTGCACGATCGGCGGCAACGTCGCTGAGAATTCGGGCGGCGTGCACTGCCTGAAGTATGGACTCACCGTGCACAACGTACTGCGGGTGCGTGGTCTGACCATGGAAGGTGACTCGGTGGAGTTCGGAAGCCGCGCGCCTGATGCGCCCGGTCTCGATCTGCTCGCAACGATCATCGGTTCCGAAGGCATGCTGGCCGTCACGACGGAGGTAACAGTGCGGCTCGTGCCGCGCCCGCGCCTGGCACGCTGCATCATGGCGAGTTTCGCGGACGTCGGGGACGCAGGCGATGCGGTGGCTGCATTGATCGCGGCGGGCATCATCCCGGCCGGCCTCGAGATGCTCGATCAGGCCGCGAGCCGGCTGGTCGAGCCGTTCGCGAATGCAGGCTACGATCTCGCGGCCGCTGCGGTGCTGTTGTGCGAGTCCGATGGGACGCCGGAGGAAGTCGACGAAGAGATCGAGCACATGTGCACGGTGCTGCGAGAAGCGCGCGCGACTCGCATACAGGTCTCGAATAATGAAGCTGAGCGCCAGCGCTTCTGGGCTGGCCGCAAGAACGCCTTTCCCGCAGCAGGCCGGGCTTCGCCCGCATACTACTGCATGGATGGCACCATTCCGCGCAAACGCCTCGGCGAAATGCTCCGGGCCATTCAGGCACTCGAAGGGAAGTATGGGCTGCGGTGCCCAAACGTCTTTCACGCCGGCGATGGCAACCTTCATCCGCTGATCCTGTTCGATGACGGTGATCCCGAGTCGGTCGCGCGTGCTGAAGCGTTTGGCGCAGAGATCCTGGAGCGTTGCATCCAGATGGGAGGGACAATTACCGGCGAGCATGGCGTTGGCGTGGAGAAGCTCGACCAGATGTGCTCGCAGTTCGACACCAGCACCCGCGATGCATTCGTAGCCGTCAAGCGTGCATTCGATCCGGCGCAGTTGTTGAATCCGGGCAAGGTTATTCCGACACTGCATCGCTGCGCGGAGTATGGCCGCATGCGCGTGAGCTCAGGAAAGCTCGCGTTCGCGGAGCTGCCCCGGTACTGATGGTCACGAATGTGAGCAGTCAGGACACGGTTACCGCCTTGCGCGAGGCCGTGTGCGAGGCTGCCGCGACGCGAACACCGCTGCGGATTCGCGCTGGCGGCACCAAAGATTTCTACGGCAACCCTACGGCGGGCAGCGTGCTGGATCCGCGCTGCCACACGGGCATCGTGGCCTACGAGCCCAGTGAGCTCGTTGTCACTGCCTGCGCCGGAACGCTCCTGACGGAGCTGGAGAGCGCGCTGGCCAGGCATGGACAGATGCTGGCATTCGAGCCGCCACACTTCGGAGACGCGGCGACGCTCGGCGGTTGTATTGCCGCCGGGCTGGCCGGTCCGCGCCGCACCGCATACGGTCCTTGCTACGGTGGCGTGCGCGATTTCGTACTGGGCGCTCGCATGATGGACGGCCGCGGTGAGATTCTGACTTTTGGCGGCACTGTCATGAAGAACGTGGCCGGTTACGATCTCGCGCGTCTGCTCGTCGGCTCACTGGGCGTTCTGGGCGTGATCCTCGAAGTCTCCGTCAAGGTTCTGCCGCAGCCGCCCGTACAGCTCACGCTGAGCTTCGAGCTGACACAACAGGCCTCCCTGGAGAGGCTCAATGCGTGGGCAGGCCAACCGTTACCGCTTTCAGCGTCGATGTGGCACGCAGGCGTGTTGAGCGTGCGACTGTCGGGCAGTCGCGCCGCCGTTGCGGATGCGCGCGGCCGCCTCGGCGGCGAGATGATGGATGTTTCGAGCGCAGACGCGTTCTGGATGCAGATCCGTGAGCAGACGCATCCGTTCTTCGCCGGTGCCGAGCAGCTATGGCGCGTTTGCGTACCATCGACGATGCCAGGCCTCGAGTTGCACGGCAGTCAAATGATCGAGTGGGGTGGTGCACTCAGATGGCTGCGCTCGTCGCAGGCGGCGCAAGCGATCCGGGCGGTCGCACAGGCTGGAGGAGGGCACGCAACGCTGTTCCGAGGCGAGTCCGCCTGCGAGGTGTTCACGCCGGTGTCTGCGCCATTGCTGGCAGTCCATCGGCGCCTGAAGGCTCACTTCGATCCGGCAGGCATCTTCAATCCGGGCCGTCTCTATCCGGGGCTCTAGAGAAGAACAGTGAAAGTACGGCTGTCAAAAGAGCTACGGGACTCGCCGGACGGCAATGTTGCCGCTGACATCGTGCGCAGCTGCGTTCATTGCGGCTTCTGTACGGCAACTTGTCCGAGCTACCAGGTGCTGGGCGATGAGCTGGATAGTCCGCGCGGAAGAATCTATCTCATCAAGGAAGTGCTGGAGGGAGCGCAGCCGAGCGAACGAACCCAATTGCATCTGGACCGCTGTCTGACCTGTCGAGCCTGCGAGACGACGTGTCCCTCCGGCGTGCAATACGGCCGCTTGATCGACATCGGCCGCCGGATCGTCGAACAGAAGGTCGAGCGTTCATGGTTGTCCAGACTCGAACGGGCAGCGCTGAAAAGTGCATTGCCTGGAAGAGTATTCGGCCCGGCGCTTGCCCTGGGACGATGGGTCCGTCCACTGCTGCCGCGGCCTTTGCGTCGCAGGATTCCAGCTTGGCGGGAAGTTGCACCGTGGGTCAGGCGATCGCATGCGCGCCGGATGCTATTGCCGCGGGGATGCGTTCAACCTTCTCTTGCCCCGGAAATCGACGCGGCGACGGCTCACGTGCTGGACGCGCTGCAGATCGAAGCGGTGACACCGAAGGCGGCGTGCTGTGGCGCGCTTCGCCATCACCTGGGTGACGATGCGCTCGACGAGATCCGTCGCACCATCGATACCTGGTGGCCGCACATCGAGAGCGGCGTGGAAGCGATCGTGATGAACGCGTCGGGCTGTGCCGCGATGGTGAAAGAGTACGCGCACCTTTTGCGCAACGATGCGGCCTATGCATCGAAGGCAGCCCGCATCGCTGAACTGACGCGCGATCTGGCAGAGTTGCTGCCGGCGCATGTCCAGCAACTTGCGCAACGGGTCACGCGGCGCGAGGAACGGGTCGTGTTTCATCCACCTTGCACGTTGCAGCATGCGCTGAAGGTTCGCGGCTCCGTCGAGCAGATTCTGGAAGCACTGGGTGCGAAGGTGCTGCCGTTCGCCGATAGCCACTTGTGTTGTGGATCGGCGGGAACGTACTCGATCCTGCAGCCGGCGGTGGCCGGGCAGCTGCGCGAGCGCAAGCTCGCAGCGCTGCAGGCGCAGCGACCGGATGTGATTCTCTCGGCTAACGTCGGCTGCATCGTCTATCTCGGCGCGACATCCGAGCTTCCCGTGCGTCACTGGATCGAATGGATTGCGGCGCGTCTGCCTGCGAGGCCGGTCTGAATGTTCAAGCAACTGGTCACGCCGGTCGGCGGAAGTCTCGTCTGGTCGTGCCTGGTCGCGTCCATCCCGATCGTGACGGTGCTCGTTCTGCTTGGCGTGTTGCGCCGGCCGGCATGGCAGGCTTCATCAGCCGGGCTCGCGGCAGGGCTGGTCCTGGCCATCGCTGCCTGGGACCTCCCGGCGGAAAATGCCGTGAGCAGCGTGCTTGCCGGTGCCACGTTCGCGCTCATTCCGGTCATGTGGATCGTGTTCAACGCCCTCGTGCTCTACAACGTAACTGTCGTTTCCGGGCGCTTTCAGAGCTTTCGCGAGTGGATGCTCCACAATCTTCCGAACGATCGCCGCGTAGTGCTCGTGGTGATCGGCTTCTGCTTCGGCTGCCTGCTGGAGGGAATCGCGGGCTTTGGCACGCCCGTTGCGATCACGAGTGCCTTGCTGATCGCGCTGGGCTTTCCGGCGCTGGATGCCCTGGTCTTTACGTTGATCTTCAATACGGCGCCGGTGGCATTCGGGGCTCTGGGTGCGCCGGTGACGACGCTGGGCGCGGTGACGCAGCTTTCCGATACTACGCTGGGCGCGATGATCGGCCGACAGCTGCCTTTCTTTGCGTTGTTGTTACCCTTCTATGCTGTCGGGATCTATGGCGGAGCTCGGGCCATCAGGGGCGTGTGGCCGGTGCTGCTGATCGCGGGCGGATCATTCGCGGCGGGCCAGTTCATCGCTTCCAACTATCTCGGCTTCGCCCTCACCGACGTCATCTCCTCGGCATTCTCGCTCGTCGTCACGATCGCATTCCTCAAGGTCTGGCGCAGCGCGCCGGATCCGCAGTTCTCCCTGGCCGCAAGCCGGGTCGCGACGACGTCAAACCCGGCTGCGCCCGCTGCGGGATGGATTCCGTGGGCCATCCTGGCGGCCACCGTCGTGGTATGGATTCACCTCAAGATCAATCTCATCGGGCAGGTGGCTGTGCACTGGCCGCGGTTGCATGAAGCAGTATTCATCACCATCTATGACAAACCGTATGCGGCCATCTGGACGTTCCAACCGCTCGGAACAGGTACCGCCATCCTGTTCGCAACCGTCCTGACCGCATTCGTGGTGAGGCTGAAGGCTCGCCAGGTCTCGACCGTGCTTCTCATGTCGCTGGCGCAGGTTCGACTTCCAGCCCTGACGACGATGCTGATCATCGGGCTCGCATACCTAATGAACTACTCCGGCATGACATACACGCTCGGTGTCGGCGCGGCGTCGGCCGGCGGGTTTTTCCCTTTGTTGTCTGCGTTTCTGGGCTGGCTCGCCGTGTCACTGTCGGGCAGCGACACGTCCGGCAACGCGCTGTTCGGAAATCTGCAAGTCGTGGCTGCGCGGCAGCTCGACCTGAATCCGGTGTTGATGGCCGCTACCAACTCTTCCGGCGGAGTGTTCGGCAAGATGATATCGCCGCAGAACATCAGCACGGGGACCTCGACGACCGAGCTGAAGGGACGAGAGGGTGACGTGTTCGCGCGCACCTTCAAGCACAGCGTCATCCTGACGTTGCTGCTGGGCCTGCTGGTGTTGCTGCAGCAGTACGTATTCCCCTGGATGATCCCTTCGTAGGTACTCATGTCGCTGGAACGGGCCACGAGCATTGGTGACCTGCGCGAGCTTGCGCGCCGACGCGTGCCACGCGCGATATTCGAGTATGCCGACCGCGGCTCGTACGACGAGATCACGCTGCGGCGAAACCGCGCGGACCTCGATGCAATCGAGCTGCGTCAGCGCGTAATGGTCGATCTGAGCAAGCTTTCGCTCGCGACCACCGTGCTGGGTCAACCGTGGAGTTTCCCCGTGGGTATCGCGCCGACGGGACTGACCGGGTTGTTCCATCGCGACGGCGAGATTCACGGTGCCCGGGCGGCAGAGGCTGCCGGCGTGCCGTTCGCATTGAGCACGATGTCCATCTGCTCCATCGAAGACGTGCGCGCGGCTGTGACCCGGCCGTTCTGGTTCCAGGTGTACCTGATGCGTGATCGCGGTTTCAATGAGGAGCTCATCGACCGCGCACGAGCGGCCGGCTGCAGTGCGCTCTTGCTCACCGTGGACCTCGCCATGCAGGGAGTGCGCCGACGGGATATCAAGAACGGTCTGAGTATCCCGCCGCGACTGACGCTGCGGAACATGCTCGACATCGCCTCGAAGCCGAATTGGGCGATCAACGTGATGCTGGGTAAGCGCCGCACGTTCGGCAATCTCGAGAAGCGCATCCCCGGTGCAGGCGGGCTGGTGACGTTGTCGCAGTGGATCGCCTCGCAGTTCGATGCCTCCATCACCTGGCGCGACCTCGACTGGGTGCGCACGGTGTGGCCCGGCAAGCTGGTCCTGAAAGGAATTCTCGACGCCGAGGATGCACGCATCGCGGCGAGCATGGGCGTCGATGCGATCGTCGTCTCCAACCACGGAGGACGTCAGCTCGATAGCGCACCTTCCACCATTTCAGTGCTGCCCGAAGTTGCAGAGGCTGTCGCTGGCCGCTGCGAGCTGCTTTTCGACGGCGGCGTGCAGTGCGGACAGGATGTGCTCAAGGCGCTCGCGCGCGGCGCGCGCGCTTGCCTGATTGGCAAAGCGTTCCTCTATGCCTTGGCGGCCGGCGGAGAGGCAGGCGTGCGCCGTGCATTGCAATTGCTTCGCCGTGAGCTCGAGGTGAGCATGGCGCTTGCCGGCGTGACCGATGTTCAACGCGTCGACCGGACGATCCTGCGCACGTAGGGGTCGCTACGAGCGGATAACTACCGTGACTATCACACTACGCACCGGGGATGTTTCGCAGATCGAGTCCTTTCTGGTGGATCGCATCTACGAGTACAACGCGGCTGCCACCGGCTACGACGATGGCCTGGCGTTCAGTGCTGTCCGACAAAACAGCTCCGGCGATATCGAGGCTGGAGCAAGCGGTTACACCTGGGGTGGCTGCTGCTACATCGCCTATCTATGGGTGGCAGAGGCTTTGCGAGGGCAAGGCATCGGCAGGGAGCTATTGCGAGCAGTCGAGCAGCATGCGCGTGCGAAAGGCTGTCGCATCTTGTTCGTCGCCACGCATAGTTTCCAGGCGCCGGAATTCTACGTGCGCTGCGGTTTCGAGCCGAGGGCGTCGATAAGGGACCACCCCGTCGGGTATTCGAGCATCTTCTACGCCAAGCGCCTGGATGCGTCGTCCGCTTAGGGGCTGTGCGCCTCCCGACTGTCGTACGTCTGCCTGCTCAGCGCAGACCGAGCTCGGCGCGAGCGGCGACCAGATCCGCTGTCCCGAATCCCTCATTGAAGGCGGCGTAGACGTCTCCGAGCAGGTCACGCGCTTCATGGCTCTTTCCCGCGTCCCGCAACGCAGGACTCAAGGCGTTTGCTGCCCGCAGTCGCAGCGACGGCGATTCGAGCTCGGTAGCCGAGTCGAACGCAGCGCGCAGAGCGCTCTGATGCTCGTCCGGGCAAGTACCAGCCGTCAAACGCGCACCGGTCGACCGCCAGCGCGCTATGCCCTCCGCGAGTTCATCGACGGCCGCCGCGTCGTGGCCGTGGAACGCTCTGCTCCAGCCATGCATGACCTGGCCCATCGCGAGCATCAAGGTGAGCCCGTGCTCGCGCGCAAGATGCACGCTCTGGCGAGCATATTCCTCCGCTGCTTCAGGCTCTCGGGATCAATATCCGCGTCCGCGTGGTCGAGCCGCGGCACATCGAGCGCAGCCAGGGCAAGGCCAACCGGGTCGTCGAGCGGGCACGAGTGGGGTGACACATGTCCCGGAACACAGACGAAGATCGGATCCGTGACCTGAGCATCACTCTTACCCGTACGAACCGAGCTCGGACTGAGTTGCAACGCCCGGTTCGCTCGCCACGCTGCGCTCCTGTGCCGGCAATTGCTGCCTGACGCAGTTGCGGCCGGCACGCTTGGCTTCGTAGAGCGCAGCGTCCGCACGCTGCAGCATGTGACTTGGAGAGTCGCTGGCCAGCTTCGACACTGTCATGCCGATGCTCACCGTCAGGCGCCGGTCGGCGAGCCAGCGCCGCGTGTCGATCTTCATCACGCTTTCCCTGAATCGCTCCGCGAGCAGTCGACCTGCCTCCGGGTCCGAATCCGGCACGACGACCGCGAACTCCTCGCCGCCCAACCGGCCGATGAAGGCCGGCTCGTGGACCTCCGCGCGCAGAGACGCAGCAACGAGCTTCAACGCCTCGTCGCCCTCCGGATGGCCATACTGGTCGTTGATGCTCTTGAAATGGTCGATGTCGATGATGAGCAGTGCATGGATTCGTCCGTTCGGCGGTTCGACGAGCGGAGCGAGGCGCTTCAGCAGCGCGCGACGGTTCGGCACACCGGTGAGGTCATCCGTCATAGCCAGGTTGCGCATGCGTCGCGTGGATCGCCACTGATGGATGGCGAATGTCGCCAGCAGCGCGGCGAGCACCACGGTCAGCACGATCACGGTCGCCTGCAGGCTGCGCGCACGCCGCTCTTGCGCCAGCGCCTTGTGGTTCGCCTCGTTCTCGCGCATCAGCAAGGCGTTCTCTTTTTCCTTGCTGGCCGTATCGAACTCGACCTTGAGTGTCGTGAAGCGCTGATCGATCTGGTTGCGGAACTGTCTCTCGGCCGTCTCTTTGGCGCTCGCGAGATGATCGTAAGCTTCGCGCCAGTTGCCCATGTCCGCGAGCACGGCTGCGAGCTCTCCATGGGTAGCGCGAAGCTCGGTGAGGGAGTCGGCCTGACGAAAAACCGCGAGCGCCTCTTCGAGAGCGTCCACGCTTGCAGACAGCCGTCGCAGCTGATGCAGCGCGATGCCACGGGCGAGCTGGATCTGCGCATGGAGTCTGGCATCGGGAGTTTGCCGTTGCAGAACGCTCGCGCGCTCCAGGGTCACCAGTGCGCTCTGCGGGGCACCTCTTGCATTGGCGACCGCGCCCAGGCCACGCAACGCATAGGCCTCGCCCCGCGCATAGCTCAACTCGCGGCTGATCGCGAGCGACTCCTGAAACGCCTTGTCCGCAGCGTCCCATTCGAGCAGGTTTTCGTGCGCTCGTCCGAGATTGTGCAGCGTCACCGCCTGTTCGCGACGCATGCCCGCATCGCGCTGAGCCTTCAGCGCGCGCTCATAGATGTAGATGGCTTGCGCGTAGTCGCCCATCCGGTTGTAGAGGATGGCGATGGCATTGAGCGCGGTCAGCGCGTGGTCGGGCAGATCGATTTCTTCGAAGACCGCCTGCGCGCGCTTGAGATCGCTCAGGCCCGCCGCGTATTGACCTTGCACACCCATGAGGTAGCCGCGGGAGAACAGGGCGCCGGCCAGCATCTCCTTGTCGGCCGTCTCAGTCGCGACGTGTACGGCGCGCTCGTACAGATCGCGCGCAGTCGCGTTGTCGCCGGCCGTCTCCCGAATGGTGCCCTCGCAGGTGAGCACGCCGGCCTGCAGGCCCGGGCGTTTCGCCTGCGCCAGCAACTCCCGCGCTCGGGCCACCTGCTGCTCGGCCGCCTTCTGGTCTCTTTCCGACAGGTGGTCGCACAAGAGCAGGCGCCCGCGAATCTCCAGGTCGACGTCGGGCCTGCGGCTCAGGATCTCGAGCGCCGCGTAAGCATCGCGGCTGCTCGCGGCAGGATCAGTGCGCGCGCCAGCCCAGGCCCGATCGATCAGCGCTCTTGCGGGATGCGGCTCCTCCGCTGCATGGGCCGTCGCCATGCCGATCGCAAGCAGCATCCAGGCGGGTGCGAGGCGAATCGAGCGACCGAATGACGACAGCAGCGATGACACGGGACGCAGATTGGCCGTAGCGGGGGTGGCACAATGGTACCGAACGACCTGTCCGTGTGCGTGAACTGGGACAAGGAATAGCGCATCCCTTGCGCTCGCGGCTGCAAAATGTCGATAGGGGTCGGGGGCAAGCGTCTCGTCATTCCTGTTTCGCCGCCCGCATCAGGACGATCTCCTCCGAGCTGCCCAGCGTTTGCGCGCCCAGGGCCTCGCGCAGCGAGAACAGAAACGCCTCAGTGTCACCGATGCTGAAGACCCCGGTTACTCGCACGGTCTGCAGTTCGGGCGTGCCGATTACCACGTGGACTGTGGAATAGCGGTTGAACTCGGCGAGGGCATCGGGCAAAGGTGTATCGCTGAACTCCAGCCGACGAGCACGCCACGCGCGAATGCGATTCAGGTCGGCACTGGCTTCCACGATGTGCGAATCGCCGCGCCGTATCTGCGCCGTTCGTCCCTTGGTCAATGCAGCGATGTCAGGCGGCTGACCCGTTTCGAGGTTGCTGACGGCGGAAACGCGCACGACACCTTCGATGACGCTTACGCTGGTGCGGTCGCTCCGCAGGTCGACGTTGAATTCGGTGCCGAGCGCCCGAGCCACTGTTTCGCCGGCGACGACGTCGAAGGCACGCTGCGCGTCGTGCTTGACCGAGAAGATCGCCTCACCGCGCTCGAGATCTATGCGCCGCACCGATTTGGTATAGCGAACCGTCAATGCGGTATTGGTATTCAGCGTGATGCGCGAACCGTCCGGCAGCAATACGTCGCGTTGCTCACCGACCGCCGTCTCATAGTGCGGCGGCCGGAGCTGCAGATATGCGACCGCGAAGGCGGCTCCGATCATGAGGACGAGCGCTGCGGCGGCTGCCCAGCGAACGTGCGATCGTGCGCGCGGCGCGGGCGCGCTCGCCAGCCATTCCTGCACGCGCGGATGATCCTCGACCGCTGCGAGCAAAGCCCAGGCTCGGTCCTGCTCGGCTGTCAATTTGCGTCCCATTCTCATGACACTTCCTTCAGGCGCCGCGCGATGTGCGCGAGCCCGTCCTTGATGTACCGCTCGACGGTGCGTGTGCTCAGCTGCAAGCACGCGGCGATTTCGTGATGAGTCATGTCGCGAAACCTGTACAGCAGCAGGGCTTCTCGCATCGGGCCGGGAAGTTGCTCCAGCGCCGCCACAATGATTGCCGCGAGCTGTTCGCCCGTCAGCTCCAGGTCGGGCCAGGCCGACCAGTCCGTTGTATCAGGATCTCGCAGCGTGCCGTCGCCGGCCCTGCCGGCACGATGCGTGCGCTGCCGAAACAGATCGCGCGCGAGGTTGGTTGCGATCTGGAACAGGTAAGCGCGCGCGTTGCCGCGAATGTGATCGAAGCTCCGCTGCCGCAGAAGTCGCAGGTAGGTCTCCTGTAATACTTCTCGTGCGTCGTCCTTCGACGGCAGCAGTCCCACGAGGTAGCGGTAGAGAGAGAGCCGATGCAGCTCGAACAGCTCGCGGGCAAACTCGCTCTCCGCAGGCGTCAGCGGCATACGGGGGCCGGGTGCCCCGGTCGCCTCGCGCCATTGATCGCCATCGTCGGATTGCGACTTCGTGCCCATGCGGAATTCGTCCTGGTCCTCCGACTATAACGAACGAACGTCCGGAACCCGACAACGCTGGCTGCGATGTCGGGTTGAGTCCCCTGGATCGTTTCACCTGCCGGGTTCGCACCATAATAGCCACAGGGGGACGCGATGATCAGGATTCGGCGTGCTTGCGTGCTGCTCACCTTGCTTTGCATGTCCGCCCACGGCGCCGATGCAATCAGCGATCGCCTCAGCAGCCAGACGAACTTCGATATCCCGGCCCAGTCGCTGGGAGGCTCGCTCAAGGAGCTCGCTCACCAGGCAGGCGTGCAGATTCTGTTCGAGGAAAGCACCGTCCGCGGTCTGTCGGCCCCGGCGCTGCAAGCGCGACAGAGCGTCGAGCAGGCACTGCGGGCGCTGCTCAGGAACACCGGCCTCGTTTACGTCGCGAGCGGCGACGCCATCGCCGTCCGCAAATCCTTTCGTTTGCGTAACGAGTCGACCACGCCGCCTCGGGACGACAGTCGCTCAGGAGTAATCAATGACGAGGGCGGCACGCCGGACCGGCAACGGCTCGCGCAGGCGACTGGCGCAGCAGTTGCCGGCGGTGCGGACCGGCCCGATGCACCGGGGCTCGTGAGCGATGAGCTCGAGATGGTCGTCGTGACTGGCTCGCGCCTGAAGCGAATCGAGGCTGCCGGTCCGTCCCCCGTGCACGTCATCACGCGACAGGAGATCGATCGCTCCGGAGCGGCAACGGTTCGCGAGGTGCTGAATACGGTGACGCAGAATGCAAATTCGCGTGACGAGTCGGGCAACGCAAGCTTCCTCGGGGCGTCGACGGTGCAGTTGCGGGGGCTGCCGCTGGGTACGACGTTGATCCTGCTGAACGGGCGCCGCATAGGCGCCTCGGCAGCACAGGTGTCATTCAACATCTTCGACCTGAGCAATGTGCCGCTGGAGGCTGTCGAGCGCATCGAGGTGCTCACGGATAGCGCATCGGCGATCTACGGCGCCGACGCAATCGGCGGTGCCGTCAACATCATCCTGAAGCAGGACTTCGATGGGGCGGGGGCCGGCGTACGCTACGGCACGAGCAGCGAGAGCGATGCCGACGAGCGGCAGGCCTCGTTCACGATCGGCGGCAACGGCGACAAGCTTTCCGGCATGCTCGTGCTCGACTACTACGATCGCGACCTGTTGCACGCATCCGAGCGGGAGCTGACGCATACGAGCGACTTCACCCGCTTCGGCGGCGACGACCTGCGCTCCACCTTTTCGTACCCCGCGAATGTCTACTCGCTCGATGGCGGTCCGCTGCCCGGCCTCGCGAACTCCTTCGCGGGAGCCCCTGCCGGCACTGATGGGGTCGGCCTCACGCCCGCAGATTTCGCTGCGACAGACGGCGTGCTCAACCTCTTCGAAACGGCTCCGTATCAGACGCTGCAGTCTGCCGCCGAGCGCAAGAGTGTATTCGCAAGCGGCCGCTACCGGATCACGCCGCAGACGAGCGTGTTCGCCGAAGCCCTCTACACGCATCGCCGCCAGCTCGTAGAGTTCCCGCCGGAGCCGTTGCCGTTCGGCCAGTTCGGGTTCTTCACGGTCCCGGCGAACAATCCGTTCAATCCATTTGGCGTGCCCGTCGGGGTGGACTATCGGTTCGTAGAGCTCGGGCCGCGGACCAACGACGCGACCACGGATTTCTCGCGCTTCGTGGTCGGCGCCTCCGGCGCGTGGGGACGCGTCGGTTGGGAGGTCTACTGGCTCGGTGACCGCGATGAGACCGACGTGGTGAACGGCGCGACGTTGAACTCGTTCCTCAACGTGCCCTTGATCCAGCAGGCTCTGGATTCGTCGGATCCCAGCGTCGCCTTGAACGTGTTCTCGACCACCGGCAACAACAATCCACAGACACTGACGGCACTGCTCGATGCGACGGCGACGGTCGACGATCTCAACTCACGGGCATCGATGGCCGAAGCTGTCGTGCGGGCGCCGCTGTGGGACCTGCCAGCTGGCCCCATGAATGCGGTGCTGGGCGTGAACGTGCGCAACGAGAAGGTAGACTTTCTGTCGCCGCTCGCGGGCGACCTGCGCGACCAGCGTCGCAGCAAGTCTGTCTTTGCGGAGCTCGCGGTGCCGTTGGTCGGCCCTGCGCAGGGCATTTCCGGGGTGAGCTCGCTGGAGCTGACTGCCGCGGTCCGGTACGACGATTACGACGATTTCGATTCCAGCACCGAGCCGCAATTCGGTCTGACCTGGCGACCCTGGCAGAGTCTGCTGCTCCGCGCGAGCTATGGCGAGGCGTACAAGGCGCCGACTCCATTCCAGCTGTTCTTCCCGCGCCTGACGCTCCCCGGCACGGCTTTCGATCCGCAGCGCGGCGGCGAGCCGAGCGACTTCGTCATGATTCTCGGCGGCAATCCCGAGCTGGAGCCGGAGCAGGGCAACTC
>Ga0209382_10000107_pt1 | contig 120272 bp, 123 predicted proteins | sample SoiMetdeltSBSDD5_FD_187599 | JGI IMG/M metagenome (GOLD analysis project Ga0209382, IMG submission 187599) | Bulk soil microbial communities from a Populus tree surrounding site in Tennessee, USA - Soil MetaG P. deltoides SBSDD5 (SPAdes) (version 2) | ecosystem: Environmental > Terrestrial >... | reverse complement strand
CATCCCGGGCTGTCGAACACCGAGCTGCAGGCCGTGAGCGTCGAGGAGACCAGCGGCGGGGTGAGCCAGCGCTTCTTCCACATCCTGGCGCGCCACACCGGAATGGCCGCTGCGGACGGGGCACGATCCCAGCTGCGCGCCGCGACCGATCCATCGGCACGGAGCGGGGAGTTCTACGGGCCCGCCTTCTTCAACAACGGCCCACCAGTGCGCAAGCCGATCCTCCGCCGCGTGGGGATGCGCGACGCCATCAATCGGCTGTGGCAGGTCTCCGAGCGCGAGACGGGGCTCCGCATCGGGGTCGACGGAGCCGGCGAGCGCTCAGGCAGCGAATAGGGGATTCGCCGCCGTTCGCGCGGCGGGCCGCGACGGTATGACCTCGTGCCGCGCCACGGGGCGCCGGCCCCAATCCGCCGCCTGCGCGAACGACAACAGCCGGTGGAAGTAGGAGGCGAGCGGGGGGGCCTCGATCCCGGCGGGAGCGAGCGCCTTCCGCGCGGTTGAGTTGTCGTAGCGGGTGCGCATCGCGAAATAGGGGAAGTACACCTCACTGCGACGCAGCGCCCGCCGCCGGGCCTCGCTTCCGCTCCTGACGAGCAGCGGATGGATCAGCCGGCGATAGATCCAGGGCGGCAGCACCCGCGGCCGCGGCTTCGACGCCGCGGCGCTTCCCAGCTCGATCAACTCCCCGACGCTGCTCGCGCGGTTGCCCGCGGTCAGGTTGTAGGCGTTGCCTGAGCGCCCCGCAAGAGCGAGGACCGCATCGGCGACGAAGTCCACCGGCACGACGTCCACGGGCGCCGAGCGGCGTGCCGGGATCGCCGGGTACGCGCCGCGCGCGAACGCCTTCATCGGACCGTAGAGCACGTTGAACGCCGGCGTCCAGCCCGTCCTCGAGTCCCCGACCACGATGCTCGGCCGCATGACCTGAACCGGCAGCTCGGGGGATCGCCGGACCAGGAGCTCCGCCTCGAACTTCGTCCGCTCGTAGGCGTTGCGAAAGCTCTGGCCCACGTCGAGGTCATCCTCGCGGAAGGTTCCCGGGTGGGTACCGGCCACGTACGCCGTCGACACATGAACGAACGACTCCAGGCCGCCCCGACGCGCGCAGTGTCCGGCGAGCTCGATCATCCGACGGGTTCCGTCGACGTTGATCCGACGCTGCTCATCGAGGCCCATCGTGAAGGACACCGACGCCGCGCAGTGGATGATCCGATCGGCTCTCTCCGCAAGCCAGTCCCGGTCACGCGAGCTCATTCCCAGCCACGGTTGCCCGAGGTCGCCGCGGACGGCGATCGCTCGATCCGACCACGGCTCCGCGCTGCCCAGAACGGAGTCGAGGAGTGTCTCGAGCCGTGCATTCGCCTCCTCGTCGTCCCGGGCGCGGACCAGTACGTACACCGGGGCAATGTCGCGCTCGAGCAGGCGAGCCAGCACCTCTCCGCCGAGAAATCCGGTCCCGCCCGTCAGCACCGTGCCTTGTTCGTGGTCGTTCATGTCGCTTACTGATTACCCAGGTTGCCTCAACTCACCGTAAAGGGCATGTGACCGTCGTGTTCGGGACGGTGGTTAAAGCTCGCGCTGTGCGGCCCGCCGGGCAGTCGATTCCTGACAAGCTGCGAGCGCAATAGCTGCGCGCGATCGAAGGAGGGCCGAAGTTTGGGCTACGAGACCGTCATCTGGGAGCAGGCCGGTGCAGTCGGGCGGCTGACCCTGAACCGCCCGAAGACGCTCAACGCCTGGACCGCCGAATTCGGCCGCGAGCTGAAGCAGGTCATCGAGCGGGAAGCGGCGGACGACTCGGTGCGGGCGGTGCTCGTCACCGGCGCGGGGCGGGGATTCTCATCCGGCGCGGACCTGCGGGCGGGCTTCGAGCCCGCCGACGACGGCATGCCCGACATCCGGAAGGAGCTCCACGACCTCTACCACCCGGTGATCGCCGGAACCCGGCGCCTGCCCAAGCCGGTCGTCGCGGCGGTCAACGGACCGGCCGTCGGGATCGGATGCTCACTCGCCCTCGCATGCGACCTCGTGATGATGGCCGAGTCCGCCTTCCTGGGCCTCGCCTTCGTCAACGTCGGCCTGATGCCGGACGGCGGGTCCACGGCATTCGTCCCGCCGGCGGTGGGGAGGGCGCGCGCGTTCCAGATGGCGCTCCTCGGCGAGCGGGTCCCCGCCGCTCGGGCGCTCGACTGGGGACTCGTCAACTGGGTCCATCCGGACGATGCGCTGATGGATGAGGCGAACGCGCTCACGGAGAAGCTGGCCGCCGGACCCACCCGCTCCTACGCGGCCTCCAAGCGAGCGCTCAACCAGGCGATCTACGGAGACCTCGACGCCCAACTCGACCTCGAGGCCGAGCTTCAGCACGGACTCGGGCGCACCAAGGACTTCCTCGAGGGCGTGGCGGCCTTCGCGGAGAAACGGGACCCGGCATTCAGCGGGGGCTGATCCTGGCGGGGTTCGGGGACTGGGGCACGGCATCGCGCCCCAATTCCCCTCGCCGGTGCGCGAGGATAGGGACGTGAACGGCTTCGTCTCGCGCGGGTTCACCGGCAGGCGGCGGACGCCTGGCGAGGTGGGTGATCGGCTTCCACCCGGTCAGTACCTGGAGCCCGGTTTCCCGGTCCTCACCGCCGGTCCGACTCCCGACGTCGCGACAGCCGAATGGCGGCTACGCATCGACGGCATGGTGGGCGAGCCGCGCGAGTGGACGTGGGATGAGTTCAACGAGCTGCCATCCGAGGAGATCCCTTGCGACATCCACTGTGTGACGAAGTGGTCGAAACTCGGGACCAGCTTCGGCGGCGTGTCGGTGGACGCCCTCCTGGAGCCCGTTGAGCCACTCGACGCGTTCGTCATGGCGTACTCGTACGGCGGCTACACGACGAACCACACGATCGAGGACCTCACCGACGGCAAGGCGTGGGTGGTCACCGAGCACGAGGGCGAGCCCCTTCCGCGGGAGCACGGGGGTCCGGCTCGCCTGGTCGTCCCGCATCTCTACTTCTGGAAGAGCGCGAAATGGATCGCCGGGCTGCGGGTCACGGACCACGACGAACCCGGCTTCTGGGAGGCCAACGGCTACCACAACCGCGGGGATCCGTGGAAGGAAGAGCGCTATTGGACCGATTGACGTCCGAGCGCCTGACCCCGGTCGCGCTCCGGGCTCCCGGCCGGTGGCAGATCGGCACCGTCACGGGGATCAAACGGGAGACGCCGCGCGTCAAGTCCTTCCGAATCCGGCTGCCCATGTGGATGCCCCACCTGCCCGGGCAGCACTACGACGTGCGGCTCACCGCTCCGGATGGGTACCGCGCACAGCGCTCGTACTCCGTCGCCTCGTCCCCGCTCGACGAGGGTGAGATCGAGTTGACGATCGATCGGCTGGAGGACGGCGAGGTCTCGCCGTACTTTCACGACGTGGTCGTCGAGGGTGACCAGGTGGAGCTCCGGGGACCGTTCGCGTCGTACTTCGTCTGGCGAGGCCAGGAGCCGGTCCTGCTCATCGGCGGCGGATCGGGGGTCGTGCCGCTGATGGCGATGCTGCGCCATCGCCGCCGCACGATGCCGGACCTGCCGATGCGGCTCGTCTATTCGGTCAGGACCGCCGACGACGTCATCTTCGCCCGCGAGCTCGATGAGGACGCAGTGCTCACCTTCACTCGGAAGCCGCCCGACGGGTGGTCGGGCCACACCGGTCGCATCGACCGCGAGCTGATCGAGTCGGTGCTGATGCCGATGGCGACCGCGTTCGTCTGCGGCTCGAATGGGTTCGTCGAGGCGGCGAGCCGGCTGCTCCTCGGTGCGGGCGCGGCTCGGCAACGCATCCGCACCGAGCGGTTCGGCCCAACGGGCTGACCGCGCGGCCATCTTCTCCCGCAAATTGCGGAATCGCAGCTGGCGCGGATGCGGCGGTTCGTATACCGTCGCGCGGCGACCGGGAGAGAGAAGCAAATCGCCGAAGCCAGGCGAAGAGCGACTCTCGACAGGCAGCGAGTGGAGCTTATTTCGTGTGCAGGCTACGCACGAGCAGGCAAAATCGTTGCCCCCGGTCGTTTTTTCGTGCCGGAGGGGATCCGGCGGGGCGGGAGCGGGCGGGCTAGCTGCAAGCCGGTTCCCCGGGTTGGACCCACAGCGCCCTGCTCCCGGTGCGCCCGGGACGCGCGGCCGCGGCGGCAGGCTCGCAGCGGCCGGCGGCACAATCACCGCGGCCCGCACGTTAGGCGTCAGCCCGGACGATCCCCGTCCGTCACCGGCTCCATGTTCAGCTCTTCCTCGTGGCGCTGCGACAGCTCGTGGATATATCCCGCGATGATGCCGCGCTCAGCTCGCCGAGCCTGGTTCTCGTCTGGCTCCTCCGTCATCCGCCTGGTCGCCGGTTCGCTCATGCCCGCTCCTGATCTTTCGCTCGCTTGTTTGAAGCTCGTCGTACCTTAGCAGCAGTTCGATGAACGTCGAACAATGCCTAGGTTCGCGCGCTGAGCCCGTCGAGCGCGGGGACGTCGAAATCCCCGTAGTCGCTGCCGAGCCCTTGGGCGACCATCGCCGCGGCGGCGCAGCCCAGCACGGCCGCGTCGCGCCGCGAGCGGTCGAGTGAAAGGCCCCGCAGGAAGCCTGCCGAGAAGGCATCCCCGCAGCCGGTGGTGTCCACAACCTCGACGTCGAAGGCGGGGACCGGCTCGCTTCCCTCCTCGTCGACGATCAGCACGCCGTCGGCCCCGCGGGTCGCGACCACGCACCCGATGCCGCGGCGGATCAGCGCGCGGCAGCCCTCCGCCAGATCGCCCTCACCGGTCAGACCCAGGACCTGCTCGTCGTTGGGGAGCAGGTAGTCGAGCTCGCCAAACAGCGGGGCGATCCAATCCATGATCTGGCTCGCCTGCTCGCCGGGGGCGAGGATGTCCGCCGACGTGGTGACCCCCCGCTCTCGGGCGTGGGCAAGAATGCGAGCCGCGGCGTCGCCGCCCATGAACTCGGGGCCGCCGAGGTGCAGATGGGTCGCCCCACCGATGGCGTCCCACGGTACGTCGTCGGTCCCGTAGGTCGCGTTGGCGCCGACCACGTGCAGCGCAGGCCGCTCGCCGCTTGGGCGAATCGGCAGGACGCTCGCGGATGTCTGCACGTCGTCGCGCCGCACCAGATGCCGCGTGTCGACGCCGCCTCGTTCCAGGAGCGTTCTGAGCATCTCGCCGACGGCATCCGACCCGATCGCGCCCGCGCTCGACACCGTGGCGCCGAGCTTCGCGAGGGTGATCGCCGTCCCGCCCGCCGAGCCGGCCGCCGTGATCTTGATCTCCTCGACGAGGTTCCCCCCTTGGCCCTCGGGGATCGCCTCCACCGGCCGGACCAGCACGTCGAGGACGTGAACTCCCATCGCGAACGCGATCATCTCGTCGCTCATTACCCCCCCTCATCCTCGCCGCGGGCCGGCCGCGTGGTTCCGTAGCCCCTCGCGAGGGCGGCCGTCACCACCGCCTGGCGCTGGGTCTCGTCGAGCGTGCTCGGCTCCCCGATCGCGGCGGCTCGCCAGTAGACGGTGCACGCCCACTCGAGGAGCAGGGCCCGGTCGACCGCGGCCGCCATGTCCGGCGCGTGGGCGATCGCGCCGTGATTCGCCATCAGGGCGGCCGTCTTTCCCTCGAGCGCGTCGAGCACGACGGCGGCCAGCTCCGGCGTCCCAAACGTCTCATACGGGGCCACTGGAACGGTCCCTCCCAGCAGGAGCATCCCGTAATGCACGCACGGGAGCTCATCCAGCACGCACGACAGCGCGGTGCCCATCGGGGCGTGCGTGTGGACGACGGCCCCCGCCTCGTAACGCTCGTAGATACCGAGATGCAGGCCGAGCTCCGACGTGGGCTCCAGCTCACCCTCGACGAGGTGCCCCCCACGGTCGACCACGGCGACCTGCGCCGGCACCAACTCGGCGAGCACCGCGCCGGTTGGACTGACCGCGATCGCGTCGTCCGTGGCGGCGGCGCTGACGTTCCCGGCAGTCCCGATGACGAGCCCCTCCCGCGCGAGTCGGCGGCACGCCTCGGCGACCTCGGTGCGCTCACGCTCGAACATCAGCCGCGTCATTTTGCATGGCGGGACGCCGCGGCGCGTTGCCCGATGGACCCGTGGCCACTAGCCTGCGCGCATGCCCGAGCTGCTCCTCGCGCGCCATGGGGAGACGGAGTGGAGCGTGAACGGTCGGCACACCGGGACCACGGACCTTCCGCTCACCGAGAACGGGCGGCGCCGAGCGCGAAACCTCGCACCGCGCCTGGCCGGACGAGAGTTCGCGCTCGTCCTGACCAGCCCGATGCAGCGGGCCCGCGAGACGTGTGAGCTCGCGGGACTGGGCGATGGCGCGCAGACGCGGGACGACCTGCGCGAGTGGGACTACGGAGAGTACGAGGGGATCACGACGCGCGAGATCCATGAGCGCCGGCCAGGCTGGTCGCTGTGGCGAGACGGGTGTCCCGACGGGGAGCAGGCGGCGGATGTAGGCGCACGAGCCGATCGCGTCATCGCCGAGGCTCGGGGCGCTGACGGCGACGTCATCTTCTTCGGACACGGGCACATGCTGCGCGTCGTGGGTGCGAGGTGGGTGGCTCTGCCGCCGGAGGACGGCGGTCTGCTGGGCCTCGGGACCGGGGCGCTCTGCACGCTGGGCTACGAGCACGGCCTGCCGATCATCGTCCGCTGGAACGAGTCCGTCGGGTGAGGTCGGTCCCTTGCGCCCGCGGGATGAGTGCCTGTCTACCATCCGGCCATGCACATTGACGAGATTCTCGAGCGCTCCGAGCCCATCTTCTCGGTCGAGTTCTTCCCGCCTAAGACTCGCGACAAGGTCGCCGAGCTGTTCGAGACCGTCGAGGCCCTGAAGCCGCTCGCGCCGGACTTCGTCTCCGTGACCTACGGCGCCGGCGGCGCCACCCGCGAGGGCACCGTTGAGATCGCGACCCGCATCAGGCAGGAGCACGGGCTGGACGTGATGGCCCACCTGAGCTGCGTTGCCGAGACGCAGGAGGGCCTGGTCGAGATCCTGGATCGTTTCGAGGCGGCAGGGATCGAGAACGTGCTCGCGCTGCGGGGCGATCCTCCACGCGGGGAAGCCGAGTTCCTCGCCCCCGCGGGCGGGCTCTCCAGCGCCGCCGAGCTCGCCGCGTTCATAGCCGAGCGCTACGACTTCACGATCGGTGGCGCGTGCTTCCCCGAGGTACACCCCGAGGCCCCCAGCCTCGAGGCCGACCTGGCCTACCTGAAGACCAAGGTCCAGGCGGGAGCGCGGTTCCTCATCACGCAGCTCTTCTTCGACAACCGGCTGTACTTCGACTTCGTCGCTGCCGCGCGCGAGGCCGGCGTCGGCGTCCCGATCATCCCCGGCGTGATCCCGATCGCCACGTTCGACCAGGTCACTCGGATCTGCGAGCTGTGCCAGGCGTCGATCCCGGACGAGCTCTCGAGCGCGATGGAGTCCCTGGGCGGGGACGCCGAGGCGGAGGCACTGCTCGGGGTGGCGTACGCGGCCCGCCAGTGCGACGAACTGCTCGCGGGGGGAGCTCCCGGGATCCATTTCTACGCTCTGAATCGCGCTCCGGCGACCCGGGCGGTCCTGAGCGCGCTGCGAGCCTCGCGGCCTTGGGAGCGCGCCGTGCCCGAGCCCCAGCTCACGGTCGAGTAGCGCGCGGCATCAGGGGCGGCCCGTAGACTCGTGCGCACGATGGCCGCCACGGAGGGGTCCTTCCGATACCACGGGCACCGCATCACGTACGACGTCCACGGCAGCGGCGAGCGGGCCCTCGTGCTCGTGCACGGGCTGCTCATGAACCGACGCATGTACGACAAGCTGGCGCCGGACATCGCCTCACGGGGATACCGGGTGGTGGCCGTGGATCTGCTCGGCCACGGGCGCTCCGATCGGCTCGCCGACCGGCAGATCTACTCGATGACCGCCTTCGCGGACCAGGTCCGCGCGCTGCTCGACCACCTCGAGCTCGAGGCGCCCGTCGTCGGCGGCACCTCACTGGGAGCGAACGTGGGGCTGGAGTTCGCCGCTCACCATCCCGATCGCGCCGGCGCCCTGTTCATCGAGATGCCGGTGCTGGAGGATGCGCTGCTCGGTGCCGCACTGATGTTCACCCCGATCCTCCTCGGGCTGCGGGTCGCCAGCCCACTGCTCAAGGGCCTCGCGGCGGTCGCGCAGCAGATCCCCCGCAGCAACTACCTCGTGGACATCGGCCTGGACTGGATTCGCCAGGATCCCGAGCCCTCCCGCGCCGTTCTGGAGGGCATCCTGTTCGGCCGCAGCGCGCCCACCAGGGAGGAGCGCCAGACGTTCCAGCAGCCTGCGCTCGTGATCGGCCATCCCAACGATCCGTTGCACCCTTTCTCCGACGCCGACATGCTCGTCGAGGAGATGCCGAACGCTCGCCTGGTTGACGCCAACTCGATCCTCGAGTGGAGACTCACGCCCGAGCGCCTGACGAACGAGCTGGCCGCCTTCCTCGACGACGTCTACGCCGCGGGCGAGGCGGAGGGCGAGCGGCCGGCGCGCGCCGCGAGCGGCTGACCCGGCGCCGCCGGGGTCGGGAGGACCCGCTTCACCGCGGGCGTGGAGGATCAGCCGGGCGCCCTTCGACCGGCGCGCGGTACGCGGGGAAGAACCGCGAGTCCTCGCGCCCGGCGCCGAGGCTGGCGTAGGCCTCCGGATCGCAGACGATCTCGTGGGTCACGAATGGGAGCTCGGCGTTCGAGAATCCTCGCTTGAAGTCCTCGAGGCCATCGCCCGGCTTCACGCCTCCTCCGAGGTTGAGCGGGAGCCCGAGCTCATCCGCGAGTCCGATCGTCGAATCGACCACGTTCTTGAACGGCGAGCGCGGGCGGTGCACCTCCGCGGTTCCCCCCAGGTAGTAGTGCAGCATCCCGTCCGAGAACACGAGGATCGCCCCCGCTGCGGTCGCCCGTTCCGGGCTCCGTGCGAGGACGAGCCACGAGCGCTCGAACTGGAGGATCGTCCTGAAGTAGTCCGGCTCGAAGAAGTAGCGCTCGGCCGCCTCGACTCCCCTCATGGTCTGCGTGTAGGCGGCGTGGAAGCTGAGGCGGTGCTCGACGGTGGCGTCGGGGCCGTGAAGGACCTCCACGTGATACCCGAGCCGCTCGTTCTGACGGATCTGCTCCGCGAAGCGCGAGCGGATGTGACGCTCCCGCGCCGGATCGTGGACCTGAACCGCCGACCGTCGAGTGCCTCGTGCGAAGCACGGCGGACGCCCGATCCGGTCGCGGACGAAGATGCTCACGAGCCCGGTCGCGGACCAGTCGAGCGCGGACGGATCCGGCGGTGACGAGCGCTCGACGCGGATGGCCGCGCCCGGATACCCGTACGGCGTGATTGCGTCGCGGCGCCCGGAGTCGCCGATCGCGTGGACCAGCAGCGGGAGCGCCAGCTCGTCGTCCCCGTCGCCGCCGACGACGAGCGAGTGGCTCACGCCCTCCGCGTCGTAGAGGGCCCGGGAGCGGAAGAAGTCGTCGCTCTCCGCTGCGCGACCGGAGTCCTCGATCAGCTGCGCGACCCTGTGGTCCCCGCTGATCAGCTCCGCGCGCTCGGCCATCCCGTGAACTCCTCCGGCAATAGGCCCCAGACTTCATTGTCCACGGCCTTCCCGCCACGGCGAATGGCGTCTCGCATCACACCCTCCCGCTGGAACCCCAGGAACGTCACCACCTTCTGCGCCGCCTGATTCGTCGCCGGAATCTCCGCATGGATGCGGTGGGCACTGTAGTCGTCGAACGCGTGCACGCAGGCCTGGCGCTCCGCCTCTCGCGCGACGCCCTTTCCCCACGCGTCGGGATCGCCGACGAGGACGGCCAGCTCCGGTCCGGTCTCCCGCTCGAGCCCGAACAGCGCCACGAACCCCACCGGCTCCTTCCCCCCGTCGAGGAGGATCGCCCACTTTCGATCACGACCCGTGTCCATCGCCCGCGCCACCCAGCTCCGGGCATCCTCCTCGGAGAAGCTCTCCCGGCTCCCCACGAGGTCCGCCGTGACCCGCGAGTCGTTGAACCAGCGATGGACGGCCAGGTGGTCGTCGGGTCGGAAATCGCGAAGCTCGACCGAGGCCGCCATACTCGGGAACCTATCCCGTCTACCGCGGCGGCTTCACGGCCTGACAGATCACAGGCTCTTGATGAAGCGCTTCGAGGTCTCCTCGTATCCCAGCTCACGGTAGAAGGCGTGGGCTTCCGCCCGCCATTCTCCCGACGTCACCTCCGTCCGGTCGCAGCCCATGGTCCGCGCCTCGCCCTCGAGCCGCTCGATGAGCACACGCCCGACTCCACCGCGCCGCGCGGGCTCCGTGACGACGATCGCGCTCAGCCGCCCCAGCGGCGGCCCCTCGATCAGATGGAGGACGTGCAGCGAAGCGAAGGCCACGATCCGGCCATCCTGTTCGGCCACGATCATCCTGATGGACGACTCCCGGCCCACCCGTCCAAGCCTTCGGTCCAGGGTCTCGGCGTCGGATGGGTAGCCCAATTCCGCCAGCAGGCCCAGGATCGCCGCACGGTCGCGCTCCCGCACCTCGCGGACGGTCGCCGCTCCCACGATCACCCGTAGAGGCCGCGCCCGGTCAGGAGCTGGCGCAGCGTCCGGCCGAAGATGCGCAGATCGAGGCGGAGCGAGCGGTGGTCCACGTACCAGACATCGAGCTCGATCCGCTCCGCCCAGGGGATCCCGGCCCGCCCGTTCACCTGCGCCCACCCGGTGAGGCCGGGCTTCACCTCGAGGCGGCGGCGCTGCCGCGGCGTGTAGAGATCCACCTGCGCCTCGAGGGTCGGCCGTGGCCCGACCACCGCCATCTCGCCGTGGAGCACGTTGACGAGGTTCGGTGCCTCGTCCAGCGAGAACCTGCGGAGCAACCGGCCCACCGAGGTGACGCGCGGGTCGCCCGCGAGCACGGGCGTTCCCACCCCGACGGGATCCGCACCGAGTCGCATCGTTCGAAGCTTGTAGAGCTCGAAGGGCGCCCCGCCCCTGCCGATCCGCCGCTGACGGTAGATGACCGGCCCGCGCGAGGTCAGCTTGATCGCGATCGCCGCCACCAGGAGGAAGGGCGCGGTCACGACCAGCCCCACTGCGGCGAGCAGCACGTCCGCGGCGCGAGGGAGACCCGCCCTGCCGGCTGTAGCCGTGTCGTGGTTGGTGGCCTCACGGGCCATCAGGCAAGCGAGTCCGGGGATCGCGAGATTGGATGGGAGGCACCGCGGCCTACCTCGTCCCCTCGGCCTTCTCCCACGTCGTGGGAACTCCGTGCCGCAGGTACTCCCACAGGCCGGCGGCGCTCGACGCGGTCACCGCGAGGTAGTAGTGGGCGATGCGGAAGGGACGCAGCGGGAGGACCGCCCCGATCGCGGCCGCTGCCGCGAGCGCGACCTGGACCGAAAGGGTCACGACGTAGACCGTCCCCTGGCCCACGAGGGCGATGTTCGTACCGAGGGCGACCAGGTGCAGAAACGGCGAGGCGTACCGGAGCAGCCGGTGCGAGGCGATCTCGAACGCGTACAGCGGACCGTACCCTCGCGGCGAAAGCAGGCCGTGGCGCAGCATGGTGCTCCAGGCCCCGGCCATCATCCGCCGCTTGCGGGCGAACTCGCCGCCGATGGTCGCCGCGAGACGCTCACGCGCGACGGCCTCGGGCGCGTAAACCGGCAGCCAGCCGCGCTTGACGAGCTCGTAGGGAAACGAGATGTCCTGGCCTCGGGTCGGCTCGAGGAAGATGTAGGCGTTGCGGCGAACGGCGTTGATCGCGCCGTTCCCGGCGGTGACGCCGGCAAGCCGCGATTCGAGCTCCCTCACCGCCATTTCGTAGCGCCAGTACAGCCCCTCCTCGTTCGCGGCCCCGGCGCCGTCGAATCGCACCTGGCCGCACACGTAGCCGACCTTCGGGTCCGCCAGCCGGGCGACGAGCAGGCGCAGGGCGTCCGGCCGCCAGAAGCTGTTGGCATCGGAGAACGCCAGCACCTCTCCGCTCGAGCGCTCCACAGCAGCGTTCAGCGCCGCCACCTTGCCCCCTCGCGGTAGATCCAGGACCAGGTCGGCTCCCGCCGCTTTAGCCTGTTCCACCGTCCCGTCGGTCGATCCATCGGAGGCGACCATGATCTCGAGCCGATCGCGGGGATAGTCGAGCGCCAGCGCGTCCCGCACCCTGCGCTCGATCACGTCCTCCTCGTCGTGCGCCGCCACGATCAGCGATACCCGAGGAAGCTCCGGGCCCGGTCGCGGGCGGCGTCGTCCCGTCCGGCCCTCGCGGCCGCGCGCGAGCACCCACAGCGCCACCGGATAGCCGAGATGCGTATAGACGAGGAGCCCGGCCGAGACCCAGAAGACGACGGCGAGCGCGGTCAGTGGTGCCTCCTTCCGGGGCTGAGACGTGCTGTCGTGGGTGAAGCCACCCTAAGTGCCGAGCTCGCGATACAGGTCGAGGGTTTGTCGGGCGACGAGCTCCCACGAGTACGGGCCCGCGGCGGCGCTCGCCGCCGCCGCGGCGAGCCGGGCGCGCAGCGCCGCGTCGTCGACCAACTCCTCCAGGCGCTCCGCCAACCCACCCGGGTCGCCTGGTGGCACGAGCGTTCCGGCACCGGTCGCCGCGACCTCGCCGAAGCCGCCCACGTCACTCATCACGATCGCCTTGCCGAACGCCAGGGCCGCGAACAGGACGCCGGACTGCTCGGCGTCGCGATGCGGCAGGGCAACCACGTCCGCCCGGCGGAAGTAGGCCGGAAGCTCGTGGTCACCGACGAAACGCGGGACGAATCGTACGCGCCCAGGGACGTGCGAGGCCGCCTCGCGCAGACCGTCGAGCGAGACGCCGAGCGGTCGCCCGACGATCCAGAGCTCGGCGCCGTGGACGGACTTGAACGCGTCGAGCAGCACATCGACCCCTTTGTATGGGCGGACGAGCCCGAAGAACAGGACCACCGGCCCCTCGACCGCGGCGAGCTCCGGCGGCAGAGGCGTCTCGTCGTGCTGGCGCGTCAGGTAGTCGAACGCGCCGTGTGGGATCACGCGAACCCGACTCGGATCGACGCCCGCGCCCGCGAGGCGCTCGCGCCCGAATTCCGAGAGCGCAACCACAGCGTCCATGCGGTCGAGGATGCGCCGGAGCCCACGCACCCGCCGCGCCCAACCCTCGCTGCGCAGCACGCCGTGCGCGGTCAGGATCCGCGGATGCCCAGCGGGCAGCAGACGGCTGTCGAGCGCCGGGACCGGGAGCCACTGAAAGTGTCGAACGTCCGCGGGGGCACCGTTTCGCCGGTATCGCAGCATGTCCGCGACGTGCTCTGCGAGCTTCATGGCTCGGCGGGCGGCGCCGGTGCCCTCGCGCCGCCCGGAGAACCTGTAGAAGGCCTCCCGGACGTCGTAGCCGAGCGGCGCGGGCACGGGCCCGTGCACGAACCTGCTCGTGACGAGCTCGACCTCCGCGCCCGCACGCGCCAGCGCCGCGCAGAGCGAGCGGTCATACGGCGGCGTGTATGCAGGGGGGTCGACGATCTGGACGCGCATTCGCGAGGATTGTGGCGATGGAGCTTTCGTACTGCGTGGTGAACACCAATGGGCGCGATTTTCTGCTCGAGTGCCTGCGATCGATCCGGCGCACCCGGCCGCAGGGGATCGAGAGCGAGGTGCTCGTCCTCGACAATGCGTCCGACGATGGGTCAGCCGAGGCGGTGGAGGCGGAATTCCCCGAGGTCCGCGTGATCCGCCGCGATCGCCGCGCCGGCCTTGCCGAGAACAACTCCCTGATCATGCGCGAGGCCAAGGGCCGCCTCTGCCTGCTCCTGAACGAGGACTCCGAGCTCACCGACGGCGCCGTCACCGAGCTGCTCGCCGCCCTGCAGCGCGACGCCGGTGCGGCCGTCGCCGGGGCGCAGCTCCTGGATCCGGACCGCAACCCGATCCCGTGTGCGTGGCGCTTTCCGGGGCTCGCGACGGTGACAGCCCAGGCGCTCCTGCTCCACCGCCGCCTCGTCACCCAGAGCGACGGTGGCGACGGCCCGCCCCGCAAGGTCGGGTGGGTCCAGTCGTGCACCATGCTCGTCCGGCATCAGGTGGCCGAGAGCGTCGGCTACCTCGACCCCGACTTCTTCGTCTATTCGGAGGAGGTCGACTTTCAGAAGCGCATCCACGACGCCGGCTGGCGGATCCTGCATGTGCCGCGCGCCCGCGCGATCCACCACGAGCAGCTCGCGACCGATCGCTCCGGCGGGGCTCGGCGCCGGATCGTCCAATTCCATCGGGGCCGCGACCTTTACATGCAGAAGCATCACTCCGAGCCGGTCGTCCTGCTCTCCCGCATCCTGTGGGCGGCGTCGTACGTTCCGAGGGCCATCGCGGCCCTCTTCATGCGTGATGGAGATCCCGGCACCTACTGGCTCCATGCGCGGCAGGCGCTGATGCCAAACCAGGGTGAGGGGATGCGCGAGGCGGCGGAGGCCTACAACCTGGCACGTTCTGCCGACGCAGCGACGGAGAGCTCCGGTCAGGTGCCCGACCGGTCCTCGTCGCGCGCGGCCGCCTCGTAGATCTCCGGGCCGAGCTCCGGGCGCTCCCCTTCCGGCGGCTCACCGCCTGGCGGCGCGGAACGCAGGCCGCGCGCCCTGGCGGCGACCGCCGACGGTCGCAGCAGATCCGCGAGGCCGGCGCGTTCCTCCGGATGCAGGAACCCCGTCGCGAAGAGCAGCAGCGGATAGGCGAGCCAGACCGCGCCTCGCGACACGAGCCCGGCCGCCCCGGACGTGGGAAGGAGCGTTTCACCCAGCGCCACGAGCGCCACCGCCGACAGCATGACCAGCGCGAGACGGCCCCACTCGTAGCGAATCGGGAAGAGCCGCTGCGTGAACGCGTACATCACGGCGAGGACGATCACGTACGAGGCGACCAGCGCCAGCCCCGCCCCGACGATCCCATGGGACGGGACCAGGATCAGGTTCAGCGCGATGTTGGAGGCCAGTGCCGCGAGCGTCGCGGGAAAGCTGAATTCGGTGCGTCCCGTCCGACCGAGGATCACGACCATCACCAGATACAGCGCGTACAGGGCGATACCGGTGGCCACGAGGCCGACCGCCTGGTAGGAGGGGAAGAAGTCCGGCGCCGCGAGCAACCGGACGATCCACCGCGACTCCAGCCACAGCCCGCTCGCCCCGAAGGCCAGCAGGGCCGCGAACCACGTGAAGACCTGCGAGTACACGCGGCGGGCCTCCGCATCGTCGCGAATCGAGTACGCGAGCGGCGGCCACGCGAGTTGGAGCCCGCGTGCGAGGACCTGCATGGCCTGGGCGAACTTGACCGCCAACGCGTAGAGGCCGACCTCGGCGAGGCCGGCCAGGCGGGCGAGGATGATGCGGTCGATGAAGTTGAGCGAGTAGAGCGAGAGCTCGGCCGGCATGGTCGGCAGCCCGAACCTGAACATGCGCCGCAGGAGCGCGCGGTCGGGAATCAACGAGAGGCGGCGGCGCTCCCGCCAGAGCATCCACAGTACGACCGCGGCGCCCGTGCCGTAGGTGCCGAGCAGGATGCCGCTGGCCCGCTCACCCTCCACCACGATCAGGAACACGGTGAACGGGATCGTGATCAGGACGTTGACGATGGTGATCCCGAAGTACGCCCGAGCACGCTCGTCGAGGCGCAGGAGGGTGAGCGCGTACTCGTACATCGTGAGGGTCCACAGGCCGAGGATCGCGAGGCGCGCGAGGCCGGCGTCCTCGTGCCCGAGAAGGGCATGGGAGATCGGGCCCGCGAGCGGAAGCGCGACCACCGACCCGATGGTGGCGACCCAGAACACCGAGGCGAACCCCGTCGCGACGACGGCCCGCGGCTCCTCGCCGGCCACGTAGTAGAAGCGCAGGATCGCCTCGATGACCCCCAGCCTCACGACGATGCTCGCCGCGATCACCGACGCCAACATCACCTCGGCCGCGCCGTAGTCACTCGGGGTGAGGTAGTGGGTATAGATCGGGAGCAGGAAGACCGCGATCAGCTTCGAGAGCACGCTCGACGCCGTGTAGGCGGCACCGGTCGTCGCGAGGCGGCGCAGGTACTCGAACATGGCGCCGATTACGCGGTCGCGGGTCGCGGGTCGCGCGCGGCTGCCTGGCCCGCGCGGTCCGGCAGGGGGACCTCGGCGCGCCGTCGTAGCCGGAGAGCGACCCCCACCCCGAGCAATGCCCACATCGCGGGGTCGACGGTGAAGTCCGCGTACCCGAGGCTGTGCACGAACAACGCGACGAAGCACGCCGCGACCGCCGTACCGGCCAGCGAGTCGCGGGCGCGGGCCAGCAGGACGATCAGCCCCAGCACCACGAGCGCGGCATACACCACCAGGCCGATCGCTCCCTGCTCGGCACCGACCGTCAGCGGCTCGCTGTGGGAGACGGTCGTCTCGGCCCTCGAGTCGACATGCTCCTTGAAGGCCTTGCCGAACGACCCGGAGCCCCAGCCCCAGACGGGCCGATCCCGAGCGAGGTGGTAGCCGCCTGTCACCAGGCTCACGCGGCCGGCCGAGAGGTTCCTGTTGATCTTGTCGGTTGAGCTCAGGTCGGTGCGGCCGACGCCGCTCGCGGCGAAGAAGATTGCGGTGGCGGCGGCGATCACGACCGCCACTCCAATCGCCCACCGGAGACCCCAGCGAAGCGCCATCACGACCAGCAGGCCGGCCACGAGCGCCACGAATCCGGTGATCGAATAGCTCAGCGCGAGCGCCGCGAGCAGGATTCCGGCCGCCGCGGCGGCCGCGATCGCGAGCCGCCCACTGCGTGCCCAGGCGAGGTAGGCACCGAGGGCAACGATCACGAGCGCCAGGTCCCGGCCGAGGATGTTCGGGTCGTAGAACAGCGAGTTGACCCGGAAGTACAGATGAAGCTGATTCGAAGCCAAGAGGTCTCCCCGGCTCAAGAGGAGGTCGCGCGCGGCGTACTCCCAGAAGGCCACCGCCGCGAAGACGAGCGCGACCGCCGTCACGGTGATCAGGACCCATGCGAGCAGTCGGTCGCTCCAGCGGACCTCGCCGAACAGCACGAACAGCAACGCGAACGGCACCAGGAAGAACGACGCGTTCTCGATCGCGTTCGAGACGTCCGCCGAGTAGAAGGACTGGATCCCGTAGAGCAGGACGGTCGCGGCCAAAACCCGGTAGAGCCAGACGACGAGCGGGGATGCCCGCGCGTCGGCGGGGTGAGACGGTGGCGCACCATCGTCGCGGGCACGCGGTCCGCGGATCGCCGCATAGGCGAAGCACAGGACGCCCCCCGCGATCACCGCATAGAGGGGCACGAGGAGGTGGGCGGTCTGCCCGCCAACCGTGACCGGAACCCGAAGCGGCAGGACGGTGAACGCCGCGAGGGGGAAGCTCCACTCGAAGCGGCGGAAGGCGACCGCTAGAGCCGCGGCCGCCGCCACCGCGACGACGGTGAGCGCGGCGAGCTTCTCCGGGGGATGGCGGAGCGAGACGATCCGCGACGTGTCCCAGACGTTGCCGAGGACCAGGACCGGCGCCGCGACCAGGGCCGCGATGGCTCCCGCGTACCGCAGGCGGGGGTTCCGAGCGAGGAGGGCCATCGCGGCAGCTCCGCAGCTGACGAGGATTCCAGCGAACTCCGGGGCGGACGCGGTCACTGGCCCTTCGCCAGCCTGATCTGGGTGGGGTACACCATGTCGCGGCCCTGGGCCGGGAGGATCACCCGAAGCCGGTATCCGTGGTGTGGGTTCGCGAGCCGCCCCTGCGAGGTGCGGCCGTTCCAGGTGAGGGCGACGTGCTTGTAGGCGACGATCGGGCCGCGGTAGAGCGTCCGGATCACCTGGTTGTCGGGCCCGACGATCTGAACCTTCGCGTGCGGATCGCTGTCGCGCACGTAGAAGCCGATCGGCGCGACGTCTTGGTGGCCATCTCCGTTCGGCGTGAAGGGCTTCTTGGGGAGATGCAGGACCTCGAGCTCGAGCTTGGGGGTCCTGGCGTGGACCACGACGCCCCCCACGATCACCGCCGCTGCAAGCAGCGCCACGAACAGGGCCGGTCGGGCCCGTTTCAGAGCGCCCGGTCCTTTCCGGCGATCACCACGACGTCCGCCCCCCCGGCCTCCCGCTGGGTCGGTCGGTCGATGGGTTGCACCGGTTTGACGCCGAGCGCCCGCGCGACCCTGTCGGCCGCCTTGCGCTGGCCGCTCTCGTACATGACGACGGTCTGGTCGAACTCCTTCCGCGTGTTCCCGACGTTCCCGAGCGAAAAGTCATTCACCTGTACGTCCGACGCGACCTTGGCGGCGAGCCCGGGGACCGATGTCCCGTTGAGGACGGCGACGCTCACATCCTGCGGCACGACCGCGCCCGGCTTCCGCGCCGTCGTCGTCTCGCTGCCCCCGTTCAGCAGGCGCTCGGATCCGAAGATCCCCACAAGGCCGAGGACCACCGCCCCGAGCGCGATCAGGCCCAGCACGCGAGGCTGGCCGACCCAGCCCCAGAACCGATGCCAGCGCGGATGGGGCAGGAGCGCCTCGCGCTCACTCGTTATCTGCTCGAGTGCGGGCCGCTCGCCGGTGGTCGGCTGTGCGACGGCTGCCCGCGTCGCCTCCGCCAGGGTGGGTGGGGCGACCTCGGTCGGCTCGGCCGGGGTCTCGGGCGCGGCCTCGACTCCCAGGATCTCCTCGAGCTCGGCCTCGGCGCGGTCGAGGAGCGCCTCGCTCCGCGCCAGATCCTCACCCGGATGGTCCGGAGTGGCGGCCCTCCATGCCTGCAGCCGGGTCAGGTCCCGCCGCTGGGAGATGTACAGGGTCAGCAGGAATAGGAATCCCACGCACGCCGCCAGCGCAACGTACGTAGGCATGCGATGGGCGGCGTCGTACAGGACCTCGACGAGGTTGGATGCGATGGGCATCGATTAGCCACCTCCGCCGAAGCCCGCGTCGTCCAAGCCGAGGAGGAGGGCGAGCTTCGCCTTGCCCGCAACATCGCTGACGTCGGACGTCATCGGCTGCACCGGAGTTGAGCCGAGCTTCGGCTTCACCGCCCTGGCGAGCGCCTGGGCCTCGGGCCGCAGCCCGCCCGCGTACTCGACGACGGTCGCGTTGACGCTGGTCGCGGCGTTACCGACCGCGCCAGGCTCGTAGCCGGCGCCCTTCACCACCTTGTCCTCCACAGTGGCCGCGAGCCCCTGGACGGAGGTCCCGTTGATTACGGCGACCTTCGGCAGCTTCTTCTTCCCCCGCGAATCGTGGTCACCGCCGCCGCCTCCCTCGCCGCCGACCAGACCGAAGCCCTTGGTCACGACGGCCACCGTGACGACGGCCACGAACAGGACCACGAGGATGTACCGGGCGTCGACCGGAAGGCGGCGATCGACCGCGGCGTAGCCGTTGCGGACGGAGGACGTGAGGCGGCCCCATGTCCTGCGAATCCGTCCTCCGGATGGCTCGTCCGCTCCGGCTGTGCCCTCGCCGGCGCCCTCGCCGTTCCGCGATGCCTCCGCCGCTGCCTGGGCCGCCTCCGCCGCTTCCGTCGCGCGCTCGGGCGCCCGCCCGGCCCATTCCCGCAAACGGCGGATGTCTCGTGCCTGCTGGAAGAGGAGGAAGGCGAGTATCGCCAGGCCCACGAAGGCGACGATGCCCAGAACGGGCCCGATGGACTCGATCGCGTGCATCGGTGCCGGGGCATCTTAGGGCTACGCCCCCTCGTGCCCCGGGCGCGAATCGGGAGCACGAAGCGGAGAATTCGCCGCCGAGCGTCGCTCAGGGCGCGCCCAGCGCGGACTCGGCGCGGCGCTCCTCGACGAGCTCGACGACCCGCTCCGCGAGGCCGGCCTCATCACCGGACACGACCAGAGCCTCGAGCCGGTCGACGGAGCGAACGACCCAGTCAGGATCGAGCGGTCGCCTCCGGACGGCCCGCACGATCCTGTCGGCGGATGTGGGCTGGGCCCGCTCGTCGGTGTTGAAGAGCTCCTCGCGCAGCTTCTCACCAGGCCGCGGGCCGATGAACTCGATCGCGATGTCCGCGTCGGGCTCGTAACCGGCGAGCGCGATCATGTTGCGCGCCAGGTCCAGGATCCGCACCGGCTCACCCATCTCGAGGACGAAGACGTCCCCGGCGCCGGCGCCGAGGTCGCCCGCCTGAATGACCAGCTGGACGGCCTCGTGGATCGTCATGAAGTAGCGAGCCATGTCGGGATGGGTGACGGTGACGGGACCGCCCTTCTCGATCTGGCCGCGAAAGATCGGCACGGCGCTGCCCGAGGAGGCGAGCACGTTGCCGAACCGTACGCTGATGAACCGCGTCGCCGTATAGCGCTGACCCGCCGCCTCGGCGATCCACTCCGCCATCGCCTTCGACGCCCCCATCACTGTGCGCGGGTTCACCGCCTTGTCGGTGGAGACGAGAACGAACCGCTCGGTACCCGAGACGGCTGCCGTCTCCGCGGTGACCCGCGTCGCGATCGCGTTGTTTCGCACCGCTTCGAGCGGGTTCGCCTCCATCAGCGCCACGTGCTTGTACGCCGCGGCGTGGAAGACCACGTCAGGCCTGAACCGCTGCATCACCTCCAGCATGCGCTCGGGCTCCTTGCAATCCGCGAGCACCGTCTCGATTCGGGTGAAGTGCCACTCGTCGAGCAGCTCGCGGTCGATTCCGAAGAGGTTGTCCTCGGCATGGTCGAGCAGCACGAGCAGACGCGGGCGAACGCGGGCGATCTGACGGCATAGCTCCGACCCGATCGAGCCGCCCGCGCCGGTGACAAGGACGATCTTGTCTTCCAGATACGCGCCGACTCGGTCCAGCTCCATCACCACCGGATCGCGCCCCAACACGTCCTCCACGCGGACCTCGCGGAGCTGCCGGGTGAGCTGGACTCCCCCCCGTAGGAGCTCGAACACGGTCGGCAGAGTCCGGACGGGGATGTCGCGCTCCCGGCACGCGGCGACCACCTTCGCGCGCAGGATGCCGGGCGCGGACGGAATAGCGATCACGGCCTCGTCCGGAGCTTCGCGATCGAGGATCTCGCCGATCTCGTCGGTCGACCCGAGCACCTTGACCCCGGCCGCGGTCATGCCCCGCTTCCCCGGATCGTCGTCCACGAACCCGATCGCTCGAGATCCCAGGTTCGGGTTCAGCCGCAGCTCGCGTGCGACCATCTGGCCCCCGGACCCCGCCCCCACTATCAGGAGGCCGCGCCTGCGGGCTCGTCTCTGCGCGCGGTCAGGACGCTCCGCGAGCGTGCGCCGCGCGAGCCGCGCCCCACCGACCAGCACGACCGTGAGCAGGAAGTCGAACACGACAACCGAGCGCGGCAGGTTGTACGAGTACGGCTTCGCGAGCGTGAAGACCGCTACCAGGATTCCGCTCGCGACCGCCGCAGCGCGAACCACCGGCCACAGGTCCGGAAGCTGGAAGTACCGCCACCACTTTCGATGGAGGCCCAGGACCTCGAAGACGATCGCCTTCCCGATCGCGACGAACGCGACCGAGCCGGCCAGCATCGTCAGGTAGCGGTGCGGGATGCCGAAGGGAACGTCCAGGAAGCGCAGCACGAAGGCCAGGGCGAACGCGGTGGCGGCGAGGATTGCGTCGGCGACGAACTGCTCGGCGCGACGCCTGTACACGGGATCCTTCAGGCGGGACATCTCGTGCGCACTCGTCGCTGACGCTCCTCGACCCACATCCCTGGCGAGTGTAATGCTGCCCTCCCGTGCCGGCTGACATTTTGAGCCCACTCGTCGACGCCGCCACGAGCGTCATCGATGCCATGGGCCTCCCCGGAGTGTTCCTGCTAATGACCCTGGAGAGCGCCTGCATTCCAATCCCCAGCGAGGCGATCATGCTCTTCGCCGGCTTCAACGTCTCCGAGGGGAACCTGACCCTGTTCGGGATCGTCGCCGCCGGCGTGTTGGGAAATCTGGCGGGATCGCTCATCGCGTACGCCGCGGGCTACTACGGCCGTCTCGAGTTGCTCGACCGGAACCGCCTGATCCACGTCAACCGTCGCCATCTCGATTGGGCCGACCGGTGGTTTCAGCGGCATGGATCCGCGACCGTCTTCTTCACCCGCATGGTGCCGATCGTCCGCACGTTCATCTCGCTGCCGGCGGGCGCCGCCCGCATGCCCATCGGGCGCTTCATCGTCTTCACCATCGCGGGCTGCATCCCCTGGGTCCTTCTGCTCGCGCTCATCGGGCGCGAGGTCGGCGACAGGTGGGACCAGTGGCGGGACAAGCTGCACTACCTGGACTACCTCGTGATCGCGGCGGCCCTGCTCGCGATCATCTACCTGATCGTTCGACGCCGCCGCTCCTCCGCCCGGGCGGAATCCACACCGCCGGCTTGAGCGCCGCCCGCGACTCGGGGCCCCAACCCGGGCTCACCGTCAACCGCGCGCTCCTCCTGGGCGCACTCCAGGGTCCCGCCGAGCTCCTGCCGGTTTCGAGCTCCGCCCATCTGTCCCTGGTCCCGTGGTTCGCGGGCTGGCGCTTCGACACCCTTCGCCCGGCATCGCAGAAGGACTTCGAGGTGGCGCTTCACGCCGGGACCGCGGCCGGCATGCTCATAGGACAGGGGAGAGCAAGCGGGGCTGAGCTGCGCCGTGTTGATCTCTCGAGGAGCGCGGCCATCGGGCTCGCGGCGGCGGTGCCGGCCCTCGTTGGGCTCGTCCTCGAGCGCCCGATCGAAGAGCGGTTCGGCGGGCCGCGGACGATCGCCGCCAGCCTCGTGGCCGGCGCCGCTGCGATGCTCCTGGCCGACCGCCGGCCCCAGGACCGCAGCGGTTGGGAGCTGGGCCCGGCGGATGGGCTCGCGCTCGGCGTGGCTCAGGCGGCCGCGCTCTTCCCCGGCATCTCGCGCACGGGGGCGACGGTCGCGGCCGCGCGGTCGCGGCGCTTTTCGCGCGCGGAAGCGAACGCGCTCTCACGGACGGTCGCCCTGCCGGTGGTCGCCGGCGCGGCCGCGCTGCGCCTCCGGCGGAGGCGCCGTGGCGACCGCACTCCCGCGGTTCGCCGCGGGATGGCCGCTGGCGGGATCGCTGCCGTGATCTCGACGCTCGCTTCGCAACGCTTGATCCCCCTCCTCGACCGTGGCAGGCCCTGGCCGTACGCGGCCTACAGGCTGGCGCTCGCCGGCGCCATCGTGGCCAAGTTGCGGCGGGGTGCTTGAATCCCCGCGATGACGCCGGCGGCGGATGCGGGAGCGGAAGCAGGCGCCTATGCGCGCTCCGGCGTCAGCCAGGATGCGGCGGGAGACGCCGTCCGGGCGCTCGTCAGGAGCCTCGAGCGGATCGACCCGGGCAGGCCGACGCGGGTCGTCCCGCTGGCCGGTCACTACGCGAGCGTCCTGCGGCTCGACGACCGGACCGGACTCGCGCTGTCGACCGACACGGTCGGGACCAAGATGGTGGTGGCCGAGCGCCTCGGCCGCTACGACACGATCGGGATTGACTGCATCGCCATGAACGTCAACGACGTCATCTGCGTCGGCGCCGAGCCGCTGGCCATGCTCGACTTCATTCTCACCGATCGCGCCGATCCCGAGATCTGCGCACAGATCGGGGTCGGGCTCGCGCGCGGCGCCGAGCTTGCGGGCATCGAGATCCCGGGCGGCGAGATCGCGCAGGTCGGCGACATCGTCACCGGACACGAGCTCGGCGGATCGTGCGTCGGCCTGGTGCCCCTCGAGGCGATCGTCACCGGTGCGGACGTCCGACCCGGCGACCCGGTGATCGGCCTGCCATCGTCGGGGCTGCACTCGAACGGCTACACGCTGGCCCGCCGAGCGCTCGCGGACGTCCCGCTCGACGACGAGCGGCTCGGGCGGCCCCTGGGTGACGTCCTCCTGGAGCCAACGCTGATCTACGTGCGAGCGATCCTCGAGTTGATGCGCTCCGAAGTCGACGTGCGCGGCCTTGCGCACATAACGGGCGACGGGTTCGACAACCTGCTTCGGCTTGACGCCGACGTGGGCTACGAGATCGACGATCCGCTCCCGGTGCCGCCGATCTTCGACCTGATCCAGAAGCTCGGCGATGTCTCTGACCGGGAGATGCACGAGGTGTTCAACATGGGCTGCGGCTTCTGCTGCGTGGTCGCGGCCAAGGACGAGCAGCGGGCGCTCGAGATCCTGCGATCGCACTACCCGAACGCCAAGCGAGTCGGTCGCGCAACGGACCGGGCGGGCGAGGTGGCGACATAGGCCTCACTCCACGTCGGGACGACCTGGCCGTTCAGCCTCCCCTATGGAAGCTCCCAGAAGGTGCCGCCGAGAACCGGTACCGGCTTCAGGCGCCAGTCGCGGGCAAGCCCCCAGAGCTCGGCCTGGAGCACTGGGCCCGGCTTTCCGGTCAGCGCCTCGAGCTCGCGAGTCGTGCAACGGCCGAAGCGCTGGACCGACGCGATCGGATCCGGCGCCGGGTCCTGCACCGGGGCAGCGCCGCCCGCGATCGCCGCCTCGCGATAGTCGTCGTACCGGCTCCAGCCCCAGATCGGGCGCTCGGTCCCGTCCCCGCCGCGGAAGACAACCCACGGGAAGCCCATGCGCTCCCGGCCCACCGTCTCCCCAACCCTGTCCTCCGCGCGCGCCTCTCTGGGCGCGTCGCGCACCGCTTCGAGGTCCGCGGCGAACGCCTCGGTTATTGCGTTGGAGGCGAGGTCGATGCGGAAGCGCTCCATGTCCAGGCCCGTTGGACCCGCCTCACCCACGAGGGCATCGGGGTGGTCGAGCTTCTTGCGCTCGGTCATGAGGCCCTCGCGCAAACGCCGCAGGTACCGATAGGCGGCGTCGGAACCCTGCTCCGCCGCCGCCTTCACCGCCAGACATCCCGGGTAGCTCGACGAGATCGGATTCCGGGTCCACAGGCGCGGGTCGATGGGCATACCGGATTCCGCCGCGGCATCGAGCCAGGTCGCCATCTCGCCGAAGAGATCGCCCCTGTCAAAGGTACGCGCGAGCCCGCCCATCACCCAGGTGAACCGGAGCCCGTCCCCGAACTCCCACATGAGCCGGCGGAGCTTCGGCTCCGAGCCCCACGACCAGGAACAGGCGGGGTCCGTGTAGTAACGCACTTCGACGGGCATTGGTATGCAGGAAACGCGGCAGTGAGCGGGGGCTTAGGGTGAGTGTCGAAAATATCCATTCGATGGCGGACGAAGCGACAACGGGTCTCGCGAGCAGCCTGATCGGCACCGTGCTGTCAGAGCGGTACCGACTCGAGTCAAAGCTCGGTAGCGGCGGGATGTCCACGGTGTATCTCGCGCGCGATGTCACCCTGGAGCGGTGGGTCGCGGTGAAGGTCATGCACCGGGAGATGTCCGACCAGCCGGATCAGATCGAGCGCTTTCGCCGGGAGGCGCGAGCTGTCGCCCAGCTCTCCCATCCGAACGTCGTCGCCGTGATCGACGCGGGTGAGGACGGAGGGCATCCCTACATCGTCTTCGAGTACGTCGACGGCGAGACCCTGAAGCAGCGGATCGAGCGCGTGGGACCGCTGCCGGTGGACGAGGCGACCGCGTACGCGATCGAAATCGGGCGGGGACTGGCGGCCGCTCACAGCCGCCGGCTCGTGCACCGCGACGTGAAGCCCCAGAACGTCCTCATCGACTCCGAGGGCCGGGCGAAGGTGACCGACTTCGGGATCGCCCGCTCGCTGGAGGCCGACGGTCTCACCCAGACCGGCCGCGTCCTGGGCACGACCGACTACGTCTCGCCCGAGCAGGCGATGGGCCGCGGCGTCGACGCCCGGACCGACATCTACTCGCTGGGGGTGCTGCTGTACGAGATGCTGACGGGCGAGGTCCCATTCGCCGCCGAGACCGTCGTCGGCGTCGCGATGAAGCACGTCAACGAGGACATGCCGGATGTTCAGCGCCGGCGCCCGGAGGTCTCATCGGCGCTGGCCGCCGTGATCGAGCGTTCCACCGGCAAGGACCCGAAGAAGCGCTACCCCGACATGGCGAGCTGCCTCGCCGATCTCGAGGCGGCGCTCGAGGTGGAGGTGGCACGCTCCGGCGGCTCGCACGGGCAGGCGACGGCCGTGCTCGGCTCGGTCCCCACCAAGCGCAAGTTCCTGACCACTCGGCGAGTCTCGGCCGCCGGCATCTTCCTCGTCCTCGCGGCGACCGTGGCGGCGCTCCTGATCACCGCGCTCACCGGAAAGAGCGGCAGCAGCTCGGAACCGTCCGCCGCACCGGCGGGGTCCCCGGTTCAGATTGTCGATACCCGCTCCTTCGATCCCCCTCCCGGTGACCAGGAGGAACACGACGACGAGCTCGGCCTCGCCATCGACGGCAACCCCGGGACCGGCTGGACGACCGAGAACTACGAGGCGCCAACGACCAAGGCCGCGGTAGGAAAGCCCGGCGTCGGGCTCGTCCTGGTCGCCTCCAAGCCGGCGGCCGCGCGGACGATGCGGATCCGGTCCGAGGTCGGCGGCTGGGCGATGCAGGTCTACGCCTCCGACTCCGGCCCCCCGACTTCGCTTCAGGGGTGGGGGAGGCCGATCGGCTCCGAGACGGACATGGACACCGACCAGACCGTCGAGCTCAGCCCGAGGACCGCTCAGTATTACCTGATCTGGATCACCCAGCTGGCGTCCACCGGCAGCGGCTACAGCGTCCAGATCAACGAGGTCGGGCTGAAGAGCTGACGGCGAATCGGGCGCTGCCGCCTGGCGATCAAAACCTGAAGCTGCGCTGTGCCTCGTAGCGCTCCAGCGCGTACTCGACCAAGCGGTCGCACAGCTCGGGGTACCGGATGCCGTCCTCCTCGAAGAGCTTCGCGAAGACACTCGTCGCGGTGAAACCCGGGATCGTGTTGAGCTCGTTGACCAGCACCTCGCCGTCCTCGCGCACGAAGAAGTCACAGCGGGCGAGGCCGCTGCCGTCGATGGCCTCGAACACCCGCGCGGCCAGTTCGCGGACCCTCCCGATCTGCTCATCGCCGATCCGGGCGGGGACGATCAGGTCCATGCCGCCCTCCGAGTATTTCGCCTCGAAGTCGTACCAGTCGGCGTGCGCGAGGATCTCGCCCGGGGGGGACGTGACGGGCGAGTCGTTTCCCATCACCGAACACTCCACCTCCCTCCCGCCGCCGTCGGCCTCCACGATCACCCTGGGGTCATAGCGCCGCGCGATCTCGACCGCCTCGTCGAGCGCGCGCTCCGGGCTCGCGACCTTGGTGATCCCGACGCTCGATCCCAGCCGGGCCGGCTTCACCCAAACGGGGAGGCCCATCGTCGAGACGTGCTCCCGCCATCCGTCCTCCCCCGCCTGGCAGAAGTCCACCTGCGGGATCCCGTGAAACGTCAGCAGGCGCTTGAAGATCAGCTTGTCCATCGAGATCGCCGCGGCCAGCACCCCGGGCCCGACGTAGGGAACGTCCAGGCACTCCAGCAGGCCCTGCACGGTCCCGTCCTCGCCGAACGGGCCGTGGAGGACGGGAAAGGCGACATCCGCGTCCAGCAGACCGCCCCCGGCCCGCAACGGCACCTCGTCGCCATCATGGGTCCACCGCCCGTCGCGCTCCAGCAGCACCGGGACCACGTCGTGACCTGCCTCCCGCAGACCCGCGGCCACTGAGGCACCCGACTGCAGCGAGATCTCGTGCTCGCTGGAGCGGCCGCCGTTGAGGACGGCGACCCTCATCCGCCGGTGGTCGTGCTGCTCGTCGACGTCGGGGGCTGGGTCGTGGTGCTGGTGGTGGTGGGCGGCTCCTTGAACTTGCCGACGAAGATCGTCACCGGCTCGCCCCTGGGCAACTTGGCTCCCGCCTGAGGCGATTGGTTCACGACCTGCCCATCCCCGCTCGGATCGTTGGTCGTCTGCGTCACGGCCCGCGCGCCCAGGCCCGCGGAGGACAGGTCCGCCCTCGCCTGGTCCTCGGGCTCCCCGACCACGTTCGGCACCGTCACCTTCGCGATTCCGCTGGACACGATCACGGTGACGGCGCTGTGCCTGCGAGCGCTGCTCCCGGGATCGGGCGACTGGTCGATCACCTGCCCATCCGGCTGCGAGGACGCCTGGCGTTGGAATCTGGGAACGAGTCCCGCGTCCCGAATTCGAGCGTCCGCGGAGCCCTGGTCGAGGCCCACGACCGACGGCACGCTCACCAGCCTGGGGCCGCTGGAGACCTGGATCGTCACCGTCTCCTTGCGCTCGAGGTGCGTTCCCGCCGGGGGCGCGGTTCCGATCACGACGCCCTTCTTCACCCGGTTGGAATGCTCCTGGGTCACGTCCGTCTTGAACCCGGCATCCTCGATCTCCTTCCGGGCTCCGGCGAGGTCCAGGCCCTTGACGTCGGGCACGATCGCCTTGCCCAGGCCGGTCGAGACGGTGATCGTCACGGTCGAGCCGTCCGCAGCTTTCGACCCCGCGGTTGGGTCCTGCTCGATCACGGTGCCGGGCGGCGTGTCGGCTCTCGGGATCTCCCGCGGCGCGACCTGGAACCCGGCCTGTTCGAGGAGCGTCGTCGCCTTCTCCTCCTTTTTCCCGATCACGGTCGGCACCAGGACCTGCGGCGCCGACCCGCCTCCGCTCAGCAGGAGGTAGGCAGCGACGCCTGCAAGGGCCAGCAGGATGAGTGCCAGGAGGATGATTCGGCCGCGCGTGAAGAAGCGGCGTTCCTCGGACGGGGGTGGAGGAGGCGGGGGCGGCTCGGCCCCGGCGGCCGCGGCGACGGCCGCGTACGACGCCGTGTCCCCGAAGCCCGCACCGGATGGATCCGCCTCTGCGGCGTCGAGGGCCTGGCTGAATTCCTCCGCGGATGCGAAGCGGTTGGCGGGATCCTTGGCGAGCGCCCGCATCACCACACCGTCCAGCGCCCGCGAGACCTCCGGGTTCAGCTCGCTCGGGGGGTGAGGACGTTCGGAGACCTGCTTCAGGGCGACCGTCACGGGCGAGTCGGCGTCGAATGGCACCCGACCGGTGAGAGCCTCGTACAGCATCACGCCGACCGAGTAGATGTCCGAGGCGGCCGTGACCGGAAGCCCCTGCGCCTGCTCGGGCGAGAGGTACTGGGCGGTGCCGAGGACCGAGCCGGTCTGCGTGATCTCGGACGCGCCCGCCCGGGCGATGCCGAAGTCCGTTACGCGCGCCCTTCCCTCCGAGTCGACGAGTACGTTCTGGGGCTTGAGGTCCCGGTGCACGATGCCGTGGTCGTGCGCGTACTTCACGCCGGCCAGCACCTGGCGCACGATCTCGACCGCCTCGCCCACCGACAGGCCGCGTTCGATCAGGTCCTTCAGCGAGGCCCCCTCGACGTACTCCATCGCGATGTAGTGGGTGCTGTCCACGCTCCCGCGATCGAAGACTCCGACGACGTTCGGATGCTGGAGCGCCGCGGCGGCGGAGGCCTCTCGTCGAAAGCGCTCCACGAACTGCTCGTCCTGAGCAAAGCGAGGATGCAGGAACTTCAGGGCGACCCGCCGGTTGAGCATCGAGTCCTCGGCGCACCAGACGTCGGCCATTCCGCCGGAGCCGAGCCTCCCCAGCAGCCGGTAGCGATCGGCGACGACCGTGTCGTGCGCCAGCTGCATCAGCCGGAGCCCAGCGCCGCGTCGATCACCTGCGTCACGACTGGACCTGCGACCTCGGCGCCGAAGCACCCCTGGCAGCGCTCGATGGTGGCCGCAACCGCGATCTTGGGGTCCTGGGCGGGTGCGAACGCAATGAACCACGGCTGGTTGATGCCGTCGGCCGGGTCGCCGATCTCGGCCGTGCCCGTCTTGCCGGCGAAGGGAACACCCCCGGCCACGGTGAGCCCAGCGGCCGTACCCTCCGGATCCTGGGTGACGTGAGTCATCATGTCCGTGAGCTCGCTCGCCGTCTGGGGGCTGATGGGAGTGGCCTGCACGTGCGGGCTGAGCTTCTGCGTCACCCGTCCATCCGGGTCCGTCACCTGCTGCACGAAGGTCGGCTGCATGAGCTTGCCGCCGTCGGCGACCGTCGCCGCCACCTCCGCCATCTGCAGCGGCGTCGTCAGGTCCTGACCCTCGGCGCCGCCCTGGCCGATCGCGACCCGCCCGACGTCGAAGTTGGAGGTGACCAGGCTCCCGCTGGAGTTGTACGGGCCGCTCGGCGCCATCTCGTCGCTCGGATAGTCGAGCGCGGGGTCGCTGTAGAAGCCGAAGCGCTTCATGTACTCGACCATCGTGCCGGTCCCGAGCTGCTCGCCAACCTGGGCGAAGTAGGTGTTGACGGAGGCGGTGAGCGCGGTGGTCATGTCGATGTTCCCGAATTCCTCCCCACCTGCGTTGAACAACGGAACGCCGCCGATGTTTTGGGGGGAGTGGCCGCTCAACACGCTGTTGGGGGTGAACTGGCCGGAGTCGAGCGCCGCCGCCGCCGTGACGACCTTCATCGTCGAGCCGGGCGGGTAGACGCTCTGCGTCGCGCGGTTAACCAAGGGTGCGCCGGAGCCCTGGCTGTTCAGCCGCTCGAGAACACCCTGGTCCTTGACCGTGTTCGGGTCGAACCCGGGCTGCGAGACCATCGCCTTGACGGCACCGGTGGACGGGTCGAGCGCGACCACCGCCCCGCCCGCGCCCTGAATGCCATTGCTCGCGATCTCCTGCTGCAGCGCCTGGGTCGCAACCTGTTGGATGTGCGAGTCGATCGTGAGGGTGACGTTCTGGCCCTCCTGCGGAACGCTCCGAAGCTGGTCGAGGATCGAGGTGAACTCGTTGCGCTCGCCCGCGAGCACCGCGTTCTCCGACTTCTCGATTCCCGTCTGACCGGTCTGGACGAAGCTGTAGCCGACGGGGTGCCCATACAGCGAGCCCTGCGGATAGTCGCGGACATACACGGGGTTCTTGCCGCCGCCCTCCGGATGGCTCTCGGCGACCGTCACGCCGTCGGCGGTCTTGATGAGGCCGCGACGAACTTGCTGCTCCTCGATCAGCGGACGGCGGTTGGCCGTCTCGTCCTTGAGCGTGTTCGAGTCGAAGACGGCCCAGTAGGAGGTGAAGCCGACCAGGGCCGCGAACAGCACCAGCATCAGGGCGTAGAGCTTCGTGATCGGTGAGTTCACGCCGGCAGCTCCTCGAGCATCGGCTCCGCCTCCCGCGGCGGCGGCAAGGGCCGTCGCGCGTCGTTCGAAATCATCAGGAGGAGGGCGAGCAGGATCATGTTCGCGATCACCGAGCTGCCGCCGAAGCTCACGAACGGCAGCGTCACGCCGGTGAGCGGAATGAACTTGACGACCCCGCCGATGATCACCACCGCCTGCAGGGCGAACACCGCCGTCAGGCCGGTCGCCAGGAGCTTCGAGAACCCGTCGCGCGCCATCACCGCCGTCTTGAACCCGCGCGCCGCGATGAGCGCATACACCACGATCAGTGCCGCGCCTCCGAACAGGCCCAACTCGGCCACGATCAACGCGTAGATCTCGTCCGTGTGCGGCGCGGGCAGAATGCTCCCGCAGTCGGGAAACGGCTGCTGACAGTTCGGGGCGAACGGTCCCGGCAGCTTGAGAAGCGACTCGCCCAGGCCCTGCCCGAATAAGCCGCCGTCCGCCTGAGCGAAGAGCGACTGCTGGATCTGGCCCACGCCGCAGTCCTCACCCGCGTGCAGCTCCTGCTTCGTGAGGTGGCAGGGGTTCTTGTCGAAGGTGTTCTGCCAGATGTCGACTCGATCCCGGACGTGGGTGATCTGCGAGGCGATCAGGGTGGCGCCCACGAGGAAGAGCGCAAGGCCCGTGATCACGTAGGAGAGCCGCGCGGTGGCGACGTAGAGGAGCGCGAGGAACGCGCCGAAGAACATCAGCGAGCTCCCCAGGTCGCGGATGTAGATCAGCATGATCATGGTCGCGCCCCAGACGACCAGGAGGGGGCCGAAGTGCTTGATCGGCGGGATCGTCAGACCGGCGACGCGGCGAGCGGCGACCGTGAGGAGCTCCCGCTTCTCCGCCAGATAGCTGGCGAGGAAGATGACGATGCAGATCTTGGCGATCTCCGCCGGCTGGAACGAGAACGGGCCGAGGTTGATCCCCAGGTAGGCGCCGTTCACCTGCGCCCCGATGCCGGGAAGCCGCGGCGCCATCAAGAGCAGGATCCCGCCGGTCGCGATGAGATACCGGTATCGCTGCAGCGCGTGGTAGTCGCGCACGAAGAGAATCGTCAGCGCGAGGAGGACGGCCCCGCCCACGAAGATCGACGCCTGCTTGAGCGCCAGGTCATCGTTGATCCGGAACAGCATCACGAGTCCGATCGCCGCGAGCAGGGCGCAGAGCGGAAACAGGTATGGGTCCGCGTAGGGCAGTCGCACGCGGATGAACAGGTGGACCCCGACGCACACGGCCAGGAAGTAGCCCCCGTAGATCAGGCTGATGTCGCCGATCTGGCTGGACTCGACGATGAACACGGCGGTGAACCCCGCCGTGACCAGGATCGCGACCGGGATGAGGGCGAGAAGCTCGCGGTTACGCGCGCTCATCGGCCGCCGCCGTTCTTGGTGCCGCCGCCGCCGTCGGCTCCTCGGGTGCCGCGGTTGCTCCCGCCGCCGCCACCTCCCTGCGGAGAGCCGCCGCCCTTCCCGGCGCCGCCACTCTTCCTCCCCCCGTTTCCCCCGGGCGCCCGGCTCGCCGGCCGCTGGGTGCTCCGGCGTTCGGCCGCGGCTTGGAGATCGTCGATGAGTGAGGCGGCGTCGTCGTGGGAGCGGAGCGTGTGATCGGTCGCGCTGTCGCGGCGGCCGGGCGGTATGGAAGTGACCTGCACCGGCGCCGTGTAGACCTCCGTGTACAGGTGGATGCCGAGTGGGAGGTCGTACGGGAGACCGCGGTACAGCGCAAGGCGCCCACCCGAGTCGGTGCCCAGGAAGTAGATCTGGCGCAACCCCCAGACGGCGAGGACGGCGACCGCGGCGACCACCGCGACGGCCGCTACCACCGTGACGACCCGGCGCGGCCAGCGGCGCTCGCGGCGTGCCGGCGCCGCGCGGCGAGCGGGCGCCCGTTCGCGAGTCGCCACCCGCTGCCGCTCGCCCGCTGCCTCCACGCCCGCCGCCGTCAGGCCGGCCTCCTCGGCCGCAGGACCGACGAGGGTGAGGTCCTCCGCTCGCTCCACCGGGGCCTCCGCGTCCGCCAACCGAAACGCGACGACGGTGATGTTGTCGCGCCCCCCGGCCTCGTTCGCCTCGGCGACGAGGCGAACGACCGCCTCATCCAGGGTCGACGACTCGCTGAGGATGGAGGCGAGCCGGTCCTCCTTGATCATCGTAGTCAAGCCGTCCGAGCACAGCAGGTAGACGTCGCCGGGCCGCGCCCGGTAGGTCATCGTGTCGACCTCGACGTCGCGCTCCGGCCCCAGCGCACGGGTGATGATCGAGCGCTGCGGGTGGTCCTCGGCCTGCTCGTCGGTGAGCCGCCCCTGGCGGCGAAGCTCCTCGACCAGAGAGTGGTCGGACGTGAGGAGCTTCAGCTCGCCGTCCCGGAAAAGGTAGGCGCGGCTGTCCCCGACGTGCGCGATGCCCACTTCCTCGCCCTCGACGAGCGCCGCCGTCAGGGTCGTTCCCATGCCGGACCGCGTGGAGTCGGACTCGGCCAGCCGGTGGATGCGTGCGTTCGCCGTCTTGGCGATCGCGCGGAGGTAAGCCTCCGGCGATTCGCTGCCTCGCTCGATCGCCTCGAACGACTCGGCCGCCAGCCGCGAGGCCACCTCCCCCGCCTGCGCGCCGCCCATGCCGTCGGCCACCGCGAAGACGGGCGAGCTCGCGAAGAATGTGTCCTCGTTCGCGTCCCGCTGCCGCCCGGTGTCGGTTCGGAATGCCTGTTCGACGACCTTCAGCATGGATGTCGGCCGGCGTCAGCTCCCGGGAATGTCGAGCTCGAAGCGAAACTCGGTGTTCCCGATCCGTACCTCGTCGAGGTCGTTCAGCTTCGCCTCCCCGTTCAGGCGCCCGCCGTTCAGGAACGTGCCGTTCGTCGAGTTCATGTCCTCTACGTAGTAGTTGGCTCCTCGGGAATAGACGCGCGCGTGGATGCCCGAGGCGTATCGATCCTCGATGCGAACGTCGGCGTCCGACGAGCGTCCGATCGAGATCCCGCCGAACAGGTCGAACCGCTCACTGACCTCGAGGCCCCCTCCCTTCGTCGCCACGAGCCAGGCGTCGGTTGCGGCGGCGCGCCCACCGGGGCCGGTCGGGTGGATTCCGGTCGCCTCGGGGGCTGGAGCGGTTGTAGTGCGCAGCTCGCGGAAGGCGCTCCGCGCGACCCAGAGCAGGAACAGGTACAGGACGGCGAGGAAGCCGAACTTGAGCGCGACCGCGATCGGTTCGGTGTCCATCGGCTGCGACTTGGCTACTGCTCGATGTCGAAGACGAACCTCGTCGTACCGAGCGTCACCTCGTCGCCCGGCGAGAGCCGGCTGCGATCCACGCGCCGGTCATTCACCTTGATCCCGTTGGTCGAGCCGAGATCGATGATCTGCCAGTCCCCGGTCGAGCCGCGCCGAAGCTCCGCATGGTGGCGCGAGATGTTGGGGTCCGAGAAGACGCAGTCCGAGTCCCGCGAGCGCCCCAGCACCGCCACCGGACCATCGAGGACGTAGCGGCGATCGTCCATGGTCACGATCGCCTTCGTCTCGACCAAACGCCCCTCCGGACGGCGGCGGTCGCGCCGGCTCTGCTTCGCCGGCACCGAGTAGACCATGGTGTGCCCCTCCTCTCCCTGCGAGGGCTCCTCGCCCTGGCGCGCGGGCGGCTTCACCAGGCGCGTCTGGATCCCGAACTCCCCCAGGCGCAGGCGGTCGTCGGTCTGGAGCTTCACCTCGGGGCGGGTGAGCAGCGCGTAGTCCTTGCGGCGCGCATGCTCGAGGAGGTACCCCGACAGCTCCTGTTCGAGCGAGCGCTCATATCCCTCGAGGCGTCGGTGGTCCTCTGCCGACAGCCAGACGGTGTACTGGTTGGGCACATAGGTGCGCGATACGGACGCGGTGCGGTGAGCATCCATCTCCTTCGCCAGCTTGCGCGCGAGCTCGACCGGCTGGACCTGCGACGAGAATGCGCGGCTGAACACGCCCTCGACGAGGTTCTCGATCCGCTGCTCCAGGTTTCTCAGAACGCTGATGCCAAGCTCCCTTCCGGGTTCCGCACGTCGGCGTGCAGAGGCTCAGGGAACGGAACTGCCCCTCTACGCGCGCGTTGAATCCTAGGGTGTTGCGGCCTCAGGATCCCGGAGCGGCGGTGCTGCCGCCGATCGCTGTGCGGGCGCCAGGCATGGGATGCGGGGGCTCCGCCCCGAGACCCGCCGGTACCGGAGCTGGTCGGGCGCGCGGGCGGGCTCCCCGCAGGCGAAACTCCATGATCACGGCGATCGCTGCCGCCGCGACCGCGACGACCGGCACGCCGGCCAGCCCTCCGTCCCCAACCACCCGCAGCGCCCCGTCCAGCGCGGCGGCCCAGATCACCGCCCCGAGCAGCGCCACCGCGATGTGGCCCGCCCGCAGGATCAGTCCCAGCGCCGCCGACGCGGCCGCGAAGATCCCCGCCCCGAGCAGGGCCTCGGGCGACACCAAGGGTGCCAGCAGAGCGCTCGCCGCGTCACCTGTGGAGCGCATCCAGTCATGCGGTGGATCGTCCATGAGGCCCGCCGTCGAGCCGAGGCCGAACGCCGCGGCGCCGCACAGAGTCCAGCACCAGCCGAGTGCGCCGAAAACGGCGCGCTCGCGCATGGTGCCCCGCGACCCGGCGAGCGCCGGATAGGCGGCGCCGACGGAAGCCGCGCCGAGCAGGGGCGCGAGAGCCGGGATTCCCGCCCACGGCAGCCACGACGAGACGAGAATCGCCGGTGCGCTCAGGACGCCGAGCACGAGGGCAAGGCCCGGGAGCTCGGCGGGGACGGCGAGCAGCATCACGCCGATCCCCCACGCACACAGCGCGGCGAGCTGGGCCACCCGGAGCACCGCCCCGTGCTCGCGCGGGGCGGGCTCCCCCAGGTCGTCACCGACGGGTACGGCGGACTGTGCGTCGAGCCTGGGAATCGATGCGTCGAGGTGATGGTCAAGCTCGTCCAGCGGCGGCCGCAGCTCCGGCTCTGGGTCGAGGCAGGCGTCGATGCGGTCGGCGAGGTGGCGGGGCAGGTCGGGCCGGTAATCGCGGAGCGGCCGGATGGGATTGCCGATCCTCCGGGCCGTCTGGGCCGGTGTATCGGCGGCCACCGGGTTCGTTCCCGTCCAGCACTCGTACAGCGTCAGGGCGAGCGCGTAGACGTCCGACGCCTCGGAGGCGCCGATCCCAGCCGCTTGCTCCGGTGCCATATACGCGAGAGTGCCGACGACCTCGCCGGTGGCGGTGAGCGTCGGCGCGCCGGCGAGCGAGGCGATGCCGAAGTCCATGAGCTTGGCACGCCGGCCCGCGCCGTCGTCGACGCGGACGATCACATTCTGCGGCTTCACGTCGCGGTGAATCACTCCGCGCTCGTGCGCATGCCCCAGCGCCTCGCATACGTCGGCGCCGAACTCCGCCACCTCGCGGTCTGAGAGATCGCCGCACCGCGCGAGCGCCGAGAGCGTGGCGCCCTCCACCAACTCGCTCACCAGGAGGGCTCGATCCTCATCGGACCCGAGCTCGTACAGCGTGACGATGCCAGGATGATTCAGGCGGGCGGCCGCCTGCGCCTCCCGCGCAACGCGACCAGGGTCGGAGCTCGCGATCTCCTTCACCGCTACCTGGCGCTGGAGACGCTCGTCGAAGGCCCTGTAGACCGTCCCCATCCCGCCGGAGCCCACACGCTCCAGAAGCCGGAAGCGATCCATCACGACCTCGCCCACCATTCCTGCTTAGGCTTCGCCGTGCGGCCTGCTGAACCTGCACGCCTCGCGCGCACCGCTCGCTCGGGGCATGTTGCGTAGTGCCGAGGGGTCATACTCTCGGCCGCACCGGATTCAAGGCACCCACCACGGGCTGACTTTGGCGTTCCTCGACGAGGAAGAACTGGCACCACCGCCCGGCGGCACCCGACCGCCCTCTCGCCGCGGCCCCGACCGCCAGCGGCAGATCCTCGTGCGCCGCGCGGTCGGCATCGGCGTGGTCGTGGTCGTGCTGATCCTCATCGTCCTGGGCATCAAGGGATGTCTCGATGCCCGCAAGACGCGGAGCTTCGAGAACTATGTCTCCGACCTGAAGGCGATCACGGCGCAGACGAACCAACTCTCCGGAGACTTCTTCGGCAAGCTCAGCGATCCCGGCAACGCCAGCCCGCTCGACTTCGAGGCCGGGATCGCGACCGATCGCGGCACAGCCCAGAACCTCGCGAGCCGGGTCGACGCGATCGATACCCCGGGCGAGTTGAGCGATGCCCAGAGCAAGCTCGAGCTCTCATACAACCTGCGCGCCCAGGCCCTCAGCGGCATCTCCGCGCAGATCTCCACGGCGCTCGGAAACCCGGGGCCGGAACGGACGAAGGCGCTCGCCTCGATCACCGACAACATGCAGTCCTTCCTCGCCAGTGACGTCCTCTACAAGCAGGCGCAGAGCGAGATCGACACGGTGCTCTCCGACCAGGGGATCGACGAGAAGGCCCCGGCGAGCGTCTTCATGACCGATCCCACTCGGTGGCTGGACCCGCTCCAGGTCGCATCGGCTTTGTCGGCGATCTCGGCGAAGAAGACGTCGGGCTCGCACGGGGTGGCGATCGTCCAGACGATGGTCAAGCCGGGAAGCGTGGTCCTGAGCAGCGACACTCCGACGACCGTCTCGGGCGGATCCGGAGCGCCGTCGATCGACGTGGAGGTCTCGAATCAGGGAAGCGCGACCGAGAAGGGGATCGGAGTCAGCTACAGCTTGACCGGCGGGCCGCAGACGATCGACGGCACGACCACGATCCCGTCCATTACGGCCGGCGGCGTCCAGACCGCGTCCCTTCCGGTCCAGCCCTCTCCCGAGCGGAACGTCGAGCTCACGCTCGAGGTCACGGTGCTGCCGGTGCCGGGTGAGACGATCACGACCAACAACCGCTTCACCTACCAGCTCACGTTCCGTTAGCCGAGCGCCGATTGGGGCCCGCCGCGCCGTAACCTTGCGCGCCGATGACGACCAGCGGTACCACCGTCGCCTTCCTGGGACCCGTCGGCACCTTCTCGGAGGACGCTTTGCTCGCGGCGGCATGCGGCGCGGCCGTCGACCCGGTGCCGCGCCCGAGCGTGTACGCGGCGATTCGCGCCGTCGCCGAGGGCGAGGCCGAGCGGGCGCTCGTCCCCTTCGAGAACTCGATCGAGGGCGCGGTGCGCTCGACCCTCGACACCCTGGCCTTCGAGGCGGAGGGCGTCGCGATCGCCGGCGAGCACGATCACCCCATTCGGCACAGCCTCATCGCCCGCAGCGAGATGCCGCTGGAGCGAGTCGAGGTCGTCCTCTCGCACCCGCAGGCAAGCGCGCAGTGCGCGCGATTCATCCGCGAGGAGTTGCCACAGGCCGCGGTCCGGGCGGCACCGAGCACCGCCGACGCGGTCCGCTCGGTTGCCGCGGGCGACGAGCCGTGGGCGGCGCTCGGTGCCGCGTCGGCGGCGCGGATCTACGGGTGCGTCGTCCTGCGCCAGGGCGTCGAGGACAACCCTGCCAACGTCACGAGATTCGTGTGGATCGCGCCGGAGGGGACCCAACCGAGCGGCGCGGGACCGTGGCGGACGACCCTCGTCTTCTCGGAGCTCGGCGCCGATCATCCCGGCGCGCTGGTCGAGGCGCTGACCGAGTTCTCGAGCCGTGACGTCAACCTCACGCGGATCGAGTCCCGGCCGCTGAGGCAGGGCCTCGGCCGCTACATGTTCTTCTGCGACCTGGAGGGCGCCGCCGGCGAGGAGCCGGTCGCGGGGGCGATCCAGGCGCTCCGGGGCAAGGCGGAATCGGTGCGGATCCTGGGGAGCTACCCGATCGCCGCCAACGGCATTCCGGGAGGCTGAGGCGCACCGCGGCCTCATGGTTCACGGGGAACGAGCTGAACCGCTGTCTACAATCGTGGCGCTATGGACACCGCGGCCGACCCTCATGTAGGGCTTCGAGGCGACGGCGCTTCGGAGCTCACGGGGGTTGCGGCGGCAGCGCACGCGAACGGCAACGGCCACTTCGCCCATCTGAACGGTTACCGGACGCATGCGACCATCGGCGGTCGGGTTCTGGTCCTGAACGCGAGCTACGAGCCGATCAACGTCTGCAACGTCAGGAGAGCTACCGTCCTGGTGCTGAAGGAGCGGGCGGAGATCCTCGAGCGCGGCGAGGGGGCGCTTCACTCCGAACGGCTCACGTTCGACCGGCCCTGCGTGATCAGGCTGGTTCGCTACGTGCGCGTGCCGCGCGACGTGCACCGGCGCAAGATCACCCGTAAGGCGGTGCTCGCTCGCGACGCCTGGACCTGCCAGTACTGCGGGCGCCAGTCGGGAGGGCTGACCGTCGACCACGTGATCCCCCGCAGCAAGGGTGGACTGTCGGTGTGGGAGAACATCGTCGCCTCCTGCGCTCCCTGCAACCGGAAGAAGGGGAACAAGACGCCGCGCGAGGCGAGCATGCACCCGAAGTCCAGGCCGCGTCCGCCGGGGCCAACGGTCTTCATCCAGCTCGCCAGCCCGCGGATCCCCGTGGCGTGGGAGCCGTATCTGGTCGCCGCCTAGCCCTCCGGAACGGATGGAAGCGTGAGGAAGGGCCGCCCGGAGGCGGCCCTTCACTCGAGGTGCGGTTGGGAAGCGAGCCGGGGATTCACGGCGGGGCGGGACGTGCTCCTCGCCTCCTCGGTCTCACCGGTGCCCGGGGTGGATTCCACTGGGCGGCCCGCACTGATCAGCGGCGGCGCCGTGCCGCCTGACCTGCCTGCGCCGGCGACGAAGCACCGGCCAGCCGCCACCTAGCGGCCCTGCACCTCCGGCGTCCCCAGAAACATTCCAATCAAGTTAGGACCACCTCCTTTCTCCGGTAAGACGATTGAAGCAGACGGCGAGGATGAGTGAAGTGTTCGCCGCGGCGACGGGCCGGCCGCATGATTGGTCAAGGGCTAGCGGCGCGGCGGGCTGACCTCCTCGTAGCGCCGGCGCGCTCTCGCCATCCGCTCCATGAAGTCCCGCATCGGGCGCAGGCGCGCGACACGCGCCGCCACCCCTGGCGCCACCCCGTTCAGCAGGATGATCGGCTTGATCGGCCGTCGGTTGACGATGATCTCGCCGACGTCCTCCCGGATCGCCCGAACCACCGCGGCGCCGACCTGCTCCGGCGGAACCGTTCCCATCGGCGGGTCGGCATCGCCGTCGATGTACGGCTCGAGGCGGCCGAACATGCCGACGCGGTTCACGAGGCCCGGGCAGATCGCGGAGAACCCGACCGGCGCATCGCCGAGCTCGGCGCGAAGCGATGCCGTGAAGCCGACGACGCCGTGCTTGCTCGCCGAGTAGGAGGTGAGCTGCGGCGTCGGCACCTTCCCCGCCAACGACGCGACGCTCACGACGTGACCCCGCCCGCGATCGAGCATTCCGGGAACGACCATCCTCGTCAGGTCCATCGTCGCCAGCAGGTTCACGGCCACGGTCAGCTCGAGCGCCTCCCCATCGCTCTCGAGGAACGGGCCACCGAACTCGACCCCCGCGTTGTTGACCAGGATGTCGATCGGCCCGAGCGCATCCTCGGCCCAGGCCAGCAGCCTGCGACGCTCCTCGCGGTCGGTCAGGTCGGCCGGCGCGTGCTTCACCTCGACCCCGCGCGCGCGAAGCTCCGCCGCCAGCCCGTCCACCGGCGCCTCGGGAAGATCCGTGAGCGCGAGGCTCACGCCCTGGTCCGCCAGCCCGCGGGCGATGTATGCGCCGAGGCCGCCGCCCGCGCCCGTGATCAGGGCGGTTCGGCCGCGCAGCTCCTTCACCGCGCGGAGCGTATCTAGCCGGCGCCGTCCTCCGAGATGGTGCGCGTGGTCGCGCTGACCCTGGGCTCGCCCGCCTCCTCGGCGGCCGAGGCCTCATCGGCGACCGACGCGCTGGACTCGACCACCAGCGCGACGGCGCTGACGCGGTCGTCCTCGCGCAGGTTCATCACCCGCACGCCCTGCGTCGCGCGGCCCATCTGGGAGATGCCACCGGCGTTCGTGCGCTGGACCATCCCGTTCTCGGAGATGAACAAGAGGTCCTGGTGCTCCCGGACGATCAGAGCTCCCGCGAGCCCACCCTTCTTGGCCGTGAGCTTCGCAGTGAGCACGCCCTTAGTCCCACGGCCCTTCACCGGGTACTCGGACACCGACGTTCGCTTGCCGTAGCCGTTCTCGGTGACGACGAAGAGCTCGGCATCATCGCGCGCCACGTCCATCGCGAGCACGCGGTTGGGTTCGCCGTCGACCTTGCCGCCGACGTTCATGCCCTTGACGCCGGACGTGTCGCGGCCCATCGGCCGTACGTTCTTCTCGTTGAACCGCGAGGCGTACCCGGACTTGGAGACGAGCAGCAGGTCGTCCTTGCCGGAGGTGAGGCGCACCTGGACCAGCTCGTCGCCCTCCCGGATCTTGATCGCGATGATCCCGTCGGCGCGGATCGGGGTGTTGTAGTCGCGAAAGTTGGTCTTCTTCACCAGTCCCTTCGCGGTCGCGAAGACGAGGTACTCGCCCTCCGAGAAGTCGCGGGTCGGCTTGACCGCCATCACGCGCTCGCCCTCGCGGAGCGGCAACACGTTCACGAGGGCCTTGCCCTTCGACGTCCTCGCTCCCTCGGGAAGCTCGTAGACCTTGAGGCGGTACACCTTCCCCCGGTTGGTGAAGAAGAGCATCCAGTCGTGGGTCGAGCAGATGTGCAGGTGCTCGATGTAGTCGCCCTCCTTGAGGTCCATTCCCATCACCCCCACGCCGCCACGCCGCTGCTGCCGATAGGTCGCGAGCGGCAGCCGCTTCACGTATCCGGAGTGGGTGATCGAGATGACCATCTGCTGGTCGGCGATCATGTCCTCGATATCGACGTCGCCCTCGGCGAAGGTGATCTCGCTGCGGCGCTCATCCCCGTAGCGGTCGACGATCTCGGAGAGCTCGTCCTTGACCAGCCCGTCGATCCTCGCCTCGTCTCCGAGGATCGCCCGCAGGGCGGCGATCCGCTTGACGAGCTCCGCGTGATCGGAGCGGACCTTGTCGGCCTCGAGTGCGGTCAGGCGCTGCAGGCGCATGTCGAGAATCGCCTGCGCCTGTTCGTCGGTGAGCTCGAAGCGCTCGATCAGCCCGTTCCGCGCGGCCTCCGGATCCGCGGAGCCACGGATCAGGGCGATGACCTCGTCGAGGTTGTCCAGGGCGACGAGAAGCCCCTCGAGGATGTGCGCGCGCGCCTCGGCCTGGCGCAACTGGTGCTGCGTGCGGCGGGTGATGACCTCGCGCTGGTGGGCGACGTAGTGCTGGATCAGCTCGCGGAGGCCCAGGGTTCGGGGCACGCCGTCGACGAGCGCGACCATGTTGACGCCGAAGCTGGTCTGCATCTGGGTGCGCTTGTAGAGCTGGTTGAGAACCGCCTTGGAAACCTCGCCCCGCTTGATCTCGATGACGAGGCGCATGCCGGAGCGGTCGGACTCGTCGCGCAGGTCCGAGATCCCGGTGATCTTCTTCTCGCGGACGAGGTCGGCGATCTTCTGGATCAGCCCGCCGTCGCCGCCCTTCTTGACCATGAACGGGAGCTCGGAGACGATGATCGCCTCCTTGCCCCCCTTGATCGGCTCGATGTGGGCTTTCGCCCGCACCTTGATCGAGCCGCGCCCGGAGGCGTACGCGTCCCGGATCCCCTCGCCCCGCATGATCAGACCGCCGCCCGGGAAGTCCGGCCCCTTCACATGCTCCATCAGTCCCGCGAGGTCGATGTCGGGTTTGTCGATGTAGGCGTTGACCGCCGCGCAGACCTCGCGCAGGTTGTGCGGCGGGATGTTCGTCGCCATCCCGACGGCGATCCCCGCCGACCCGTTGACCAGCAGGTTCGGAAAGCGCGCCGGCAGGACGAGCGGCTCCTGGGCCTTCTCGTCGTAGTTCGGGCCGAACTCGACGGTCTCGGCCTCGATGTCGCGAAGCATCTCCGTGGCGAGGCGGTCCAGGCGCGCCTCCGTGTAGCGCATCGCCGCCGCTGGATCGTCGTCGATCGAGCCGAAATTGCCCTTGCCGTCGACCAGCGGATAGCGCAGTGAGAACTCCTGCGCCATCCGGACGAGGGTGTCGTAGATCGCCTGGTCGCCGTGCGGGTGGTACTTGCCCATCACCTCGCCGACGATGAACGCCGACTTCCGAAACGGCCGATTGGGTTGGAGGCCCAGGTCGTGCATCGCGTACAGCGCGCGGCGGTGAACCGGCTTCAGGCCATCGCGCACGTCGGGCAGGGCCCGGCCCACGATCACGCTCATCGCGTAATCGAGGTACGACGAGCGCATCTCCTGCTCGAGCTGGCGGTCCTCGATGCGGCCCGTGAGGGCCTCGAGCGAGCCTTCCATCACCAATCCCTAGACATCGAGGAAGCGGACCTCCTTCGCGTGCCGCTCGATGAACACCTTGCGCGGCTCGACGCTGTCGCCCATGAGGTCGGTAAACACGCGCTCGGCCGTGGCGGCGTCCTCGATCGTCACGCGCTGCAGCGTTCGCGACTCGGGATCCATGGTGGTCACTCGAAGCTCGTCGGCGTCCATCTCGCCGAGCCCCTTGAACCGCTGGAGGCTGACACCCTCCTTGGCGAGATCGAGCGTCGCCTGGCGCAGGTCGCCGAAGGAGAGAGCCTCTCGCCGCTTCGCGCCCAGCGTCACCGCGAACGGCGGACGCCCGACCTGCTTCACGAGCTTGGCGTGGACCTCCGCCAGGCGGCGGTACTCGTTCGACTTGAACAGCTCGGCGGCGAGCCGGTGGGTGCGCGCGAGACCCGTCGCGCGGTGGATCGCCTTGACGACGATCTCCTCGGCGGTCGCGGCAACGAGCTCGGTTTCGAACGGCTCGTCCTCCGGGTCGGGCTGCTCGATCAGCTTCCGGACGCCCGCGAGGCTCGCGGCGCCCTCGTCGAGGATCTGGGACTCCAGCAGGAAGTCGACCGCCTCGTGCCCAAACGCTGCCTGAAGCGCGGCGGTCCAGCCGTCGTACTCCTTGAAATCGCGCGTGAAGCGCTGCCAGCGGGCGGGCGTCCAGGAGCGCTGCTTCGCCGAGCCGTTGGTGTACTCGAACTTCTCGAGCTTGTCGCGCAGCAAGAGCTCCTCGAGCTCCGACTCCTTCTCGATGTATAGCTCCTGCTTGCCGTTCTTCACGCCGTAGAGCGGCGGCTTGGCGATGTAGACGTAGCCGGACTCGAACAGCTCCTGCATCTGCCGGTAGAGGAAGGTGAGCACCAGCGTGCGGATGTGCGCGCCGTCCACGTCGGCGTCGGTCATCAGCACGACCTTGTGGTAACGCAGGTCGTCCAGCTGGAACTCGTCGTGGACCCCGGTCCCGATCGCGGTGATGAGCGCCTGGATCTCCTGGTTCGAGAGGACCTTGTCGATCCGGTTCTTCTCGGCGTTGATGATCTTGCCCCGCAGCGGCAGCACCGCCTGCGTGTTGCGGTCGCGGGCCTGCTTGGCGGAGCCGCCCGCGGAATCGCCCTCGACGATGAACAGCTCCGCGTCGCGGGGATCCTTGACCGTGCAGTCTGCGAGCTTGCCCGGAAGGGTCGAGTTCTCGAGCGCCGACTTCCGCCGGGTCAGGTCGCGCGCCTTCCGCGCCGCCTCGCGCGCCCGGGCGGCATCCACCGCCTTCTGCAGGATGCGCCTGCCCTCGCCGGGATTCTCCTCGAGGAACTCCCCGAGCTTCCGGTTGACGGTCTCCTTCACCAACCCCTCGACCGGCGGGTTGCCCAGCTTGGTCTTCGTCTGTCCCTCGAACTGGGGATCGCGGAGCTTCACGGAGATGACGGCGGTCAGCCCCTCGCGCACATCCTCGCCGCTCAGGTTCGCGTCTCTCTCCTTCAGCAGGTTCTTCTCGCGTGCGTAGGCATTCAGCGTCCGGGTGAGCGCGGCTCGGAACCCGGACAGGTGCGAGCCGCCCTCGTGAGTGTTGATGTTGTTGGCGAAGCTGAAGACCGACTCCTGGTAGGAGGAGTTCCACTGCATCGCGACCTCGACCTGCCCATCGGCGGCCTCACTCTCGAAGTAGACCGTCTTGCGGTGGAGGGCGTCCTTGTTCTCGTTCAGGTGGGCAACGAAGTCGACGATGCCGCCCTTGTACTGGAAGGTGTCACGCCGGCCCTCACCACGCTCGTCGACCAGGTCGATGCGCAGGTTGCGCGTTAGGAACGCCGTCTCGCGGAGCCTCTCGGCGAGCGTCTGGTAGTCGAAGACGACGTCCTCGAAGACCTCGTCGTCGGGCAGGAACGTGATCGTGGTGCCGGTTCCCTTGACCTTCTGCCCGCGCTTCAGGTCCCCCTTCGCGACGCCCCGCTCATACTCCTGTTGCCAGACATGGCCGTCCCGTCGGACCTCGAGGTACAGGCGCTCGGACAGCGCGTTGACCACTGAGACCCCGACGCCGTGGAGCCCACCCGACACCTTGTAGCCGCCGCCGTCGCCGAACTTGCCGCCGGCGTGGAGCGTCGTCATCACGACTTCGGCCGCGGGGCGCTTCTCCTTCTCGTGCTCCTCGACCGGGATGCCGCGCCCGTCGTCGGCGACCGTGACGCGGTTGTCCGGGTGGAGGGTGACGCTGACGCGATCGCAGAACCCCGCGATCGCCTCGTCGACCGAGTTGTCCACGACCTCGTAGACGAGGTGATGGAGCCCGCGCGGGCCGGTGGACCCGATGTACATGCCGGGACGGCGCCGAACGGCTTCGAGGCCCTCGAGGACCGTGATGTCCTTGGCGCTGTACCCGTCGCCTGCTGCGCGGGGGCGCGTGCCGGGCTTGGCCTTCGAGGACCTGCTCTTTCGCTGCGTCTTGTTCGCGGCGGCGCTGGACTTGCCGCCGGTGCGGGCTCGACTTGCCACTCAGTCCTTTCCGTTCGCTGCCCCGGCTGAAAACCCTGGAGCCATGAGAAGCCCCGACCGTCGAGCGTGCCGCCAGGGAGGCAGGCCGGGCGGTTCGGGGCGTACGTCCAAGTTCACATAAGGATACCAACCGGAGCCGCCGGAACGCCGGTTCCGCTCATCTAAAATCCCTGCAAATCGTGAATAAACAGAGGCGAAAGCATCAACTTTGGTGCCGGGCGGCGTCGGCGGTGAAGCGAAGCCCCGAAACGGGTGCATCCGGCCGGTCCGGATCGGCCTCCGAGACCGCCGCATTCAGCCGCTCGATGAGGTCCAGCTGAAGCAGATCGAGCTCCTGGGCCCACGTCGCCGAGCGGCAGGCGACCGTCACGAGCCCATCGCGCTCGGCGACGGGGACGGCCTCCGCCGCAACCGTCGCTCCGGCCACGCGCGGCCATGCCTCCTGGACCGCCGCGAGCGGCGTCCGGGGCCGAGCGCGGCTCGCGGCGGGCGCGAGAGCCGCGCCGAGCCTCCGGGGAGCGCGGCGGCGCCTCACGCGGCGAACGCGGCGGCGGATCGGGACCCGATCCCGGGCCGCTCGAGCTCGCGCACCGTCGCACCGTCGCGAACCGCAATCTCGAGGCGCTCCGGCACGGCGGGCACATGATCCGCCTCCGTCGCCGTGATCAGGGTCTGCCCACCGCCCTCAGCCAGCCGACCCGCCAGGAGCTCACGGCGATCGGGGTCCAGCTCACTCATGACGTCGTCGAGCAGCATGAGCGGCGGCGTCCGCCTTGCCTCGAGCAGCGCCCTGCGCTCGGCAAAGAGCAGCGCGAGCAGGGCCGTGCGCTGCTCCCCCTGGGACCCGTACCGGCGAAGGGCCAGCCCATCGACCGCCAGCTCGAGCTCGTCGAGATGCGGGCCGTGGCCCGTGTGGCCGCGCTCGAGGTCCCCGGCCCGCCGCTCGGCGAGTTCGGCCGCGAGCTCCTCCGGAGTCCCGCCGTCGAACCGCGGCACGTAACGCAGGGACGCACTGGCCCCCAGGCCGAGCTCCGCAGCCGCGGCGGTGAACTCTGGTGCGAGCGTCTCGACCGCTTCGCGGCGAACGGCGGCGAGCTCGCAGCCCGCCGTCGCGAGCTCCAGGTCCCAGGCGTCGAGGGAATCGGCCGGCGCCAACCCGCCGCGGATCCTCGCGAGCAGGCCGTTTCGCTGCGCCAGGGCGCGGGCGTACCGCCGCCGCGCCTCCGCCCGCCCGGGCCACAGGGCGGCCATCAGACGGTCGAGATGCGCTCTGCGAGCGGCGGGAGGGCCCTTCACGAGGGCCAGGCGGTCCGGCAGGAACACAGCGAGGGCCGGGCGCTCGCGGGCACGCTCCGCGGTCAGAGGGTCGCCGTCGAGCAGGTGCCTGCGCTCCCCGGCGCGGGCGAGCGACCACAGGAAGGTTCGCCGCTCCGCCGCCTCGCCGACGTCGACCTCGACTCGTGCCAGGGGCTCGCCGAGCGCGATCGCCTCCCGATCCCTCCGGGTTCGGCACGAGCTCCCGGCGAGTCCCGCGAACAGCGCTTCGAGCAGGTTCGTCTTGCCGGCTCCGTTCGGACCCCAGAGCAGGGTCACGCGCGGGCCGAGCTCCACCTCCTGCTCGCGGAGGTTGCGAAAGCCCAGGACGCGAAGCCGCGTCACCCGCATCTGAAGCCCTAGACGTTGAGCCGGATCGGCATCACGAGGTAGCTGAAGTCCTCGCGCTCGACCGGCTCCAGAAGACCCGGGCGGAGCGGCGAGCTGAGCTTCATCACCAGCTCCTCCCCGTCGACGCTCTCGATGCCCTCGACGACGAATTGCGGATTGAAGGCGATCTCGAGCGGCTCTCCGGAGTAGGGCGCCGGGATCGCCTCGCTGGCGTCCCCCACCTCCGGGGTCTCCGCGGCGACGGTCAGCTCGCCCTCGGCGAACGCGAACCTGAGCGGTGCGTTGCGCTGCGCGAGCTGGCTGATCCGACGCGAGACTTCCAGGAGCTCCTCCCGGGGCAAGCGGACCTCGTGCTCGAACGCCTCCGGGATGAGCTGGCGCCAGCTCGGGAACTGCCCCTCGATCAGCCGCGAGGAGAGCAGCACGTCGCCGGCGCGGAACACCGCCTGGTTACGGTCCAGCGACAGGGACACCTCCTCGGCCCCACCCTGGGCGATGATGCGCGCCAGCTCGCGCAGCGCCCTCGCCGGTACGTTCGCCTCGATCGCCGCGGGGAGCGGCGTCTCGAGCTCCGCATGCTTGACGCTCAGCCGATACGAGTCGGTCGCAACCATCGTGAGCGTCGAGCCCTCCGCTTGGAACAGCACGCCGGTGAGGATCGGTCGGACCTCGTCGCGCGAGGCGGCACGCGCGACTCGGTCGATCGTCTCCGCCAGCGGCTGCGCGGGAAGCGTCGCGGCCTCGTCGCCGAGCTCGGGGAGGCGAGGGAAGTCCTCGGCGGGAAGGGTGCGGAGGTGGAAGCGAGCCGCGGAGGCGGTGATCTCGACGTCGCGTGACTCTGGGCGAAGCGCAAGCGTCACATCCCCGGGGGGCAGGCTGCGGACCACGTCGCCCAACAGTCGCCCCGGAAGGAGCACGGTTCCCGATGAGTCGAGCGCGACGTCGCCGACCGTAGTCGAAAGGGCAACCTCCACATCGGTCGCTCGCAGCGTCAGCGACTCCTCATCCCCCTCAAGGTGAATGCCCCCGAGCGATGGCAGGGTTGCTCTGGTCGATACGGCCCTGCTGGTGATCTGGAGGGCGGACAAGAGGGTGTCGCGAGGGATGGTGAGCTTCATGACTGAATCTTGCATCTTCCTATCTGAATCAGATGTATCTGGTGCGGTGGAGGGCTGGGGATATGTGAGGTTCATGGCTTTACCTGCGAGGTTTGGTTGGTTGATGATGGATGTGCATGGACGGAGCGCTGGTGGACACGGCGCCGTTCAACGGGTAACTCGGCTGCGAGAAGCTCACGGACTCGGTGGATGGTGTCACTGACACCGGCGTCGGCGGAGGCACGGGCGGATACGGCACGCGTGGCGTGGAGGATCGTCGTATGGTCGCGCCGGAACTCGCGCGCGATCTCCGCGAGTGAGAGGTCCGTCAGGTCGCGGGCCAGGTACATCGCGATCTGACGCGCGTGGGAGACCGCGGCGGTGCGGTTCGTCGAGAGCATCGCGGACCGCGGAACCTCGAGGACCGAGCAGACCGCCTCCTGGATCGTGGAGACGGAGGGTGCCTCAGCGCGGGCGGCGGGAGTTGGAGGAGAGCTCGCGGCGGCGGTCTGATCCGCGAGAGCGCGCCGGATCAAGGTGCGGCTCACGGGCTCGCCGAGAACCGAGGAGAGGGCCGCTACCCGGGTCATCGCACCCTCGAGCCGGCGAACGTTGCCGGTGGCGAGGCCCGCGATGTCATGTAGTACCGCCGGATCCGAGACCTCCAGCGGTACCTCGGTGGTCATTCGCCACAGGAGGGCGGTCCTCGTGCGCAGGTCCGGCGTGCCGATCGCGACCCGGAGACCCCACTCGAACCGATCGCGGAGACGGTCGGCGAGCCGGCGGATCGCCTCGGGAGGACGGTCGCTCGAGAGGGCGATCTGCTTCCCGGCGGTGTGGAGGGCGTTGAAAGTGTGGACGAATTCCTCCTGCGTCTGCTCCTTTCCCTCGAGCGCCTGCACATCGTCGATCAGGAGCGCATCGAGCTTTCGGTAGCGCCGCTTGAAGAGCTCCGGTCCATCCCTTCGGAGGGCCGTCACGAACTCGGTGGTGAAGCGCTCCGTGGTCGTGTAGTGGACGGTGAGCTCCGGGCGCCGGCGACGCAGGTAGTCGGCGATCGCGCCGAGCAGGTGCGTCTTGCCGAGTCCTGGAGGCCCGTGGATGAACAGCGGGTTGTACGCCTCGCCCGGGAGCTCGGCGACGGCCAGTGCGGCGGCGTGCGCCATGCGGTTCCCCGGACCGATGACGAAGCGTTCGAACGTATGCCTCGGGTCGAGGTCGAGGGATCGAACGGCTTCCATGTCCTTTGCAGAGCCCGCGGGCGCGGTTTTCGCCCCCTCCTCCACGATGACGACGCGGTCCAGCCCACACGCCTGGGCACGGAGCGCCTGCTCGACCAGGATCGCGTAGCGTCGCTCGACCCACGGCTTCGTCGCGCGGGGCGCCGAGACGCGAAGCGTCGCGCCTGAGGCGGACACGGGCCGAAGCGGCGCGAGCCAGAGGTCGAACGTGGACGGGGGTACGCCGCCGCGGAGCTCCTCGGTGACGCGTCTCCAGATCGATTCGAGGTCGTCCTGGAGCGCTTCTTCGGCCACGGCGGGCGATCATAGAACCGCATCTCCGGCCCCCCGGCGACCCGTCGAGGGCGAGCCCGCATCCTGCGCAAAAAAGGATCGGCCACGCGTCGGGCTCCCGCCTCGAGCCCGTCATGTCGTTGCCCGGCGGACCCCTATACTGCCTCGCCGGTCGTGAAGCGGACGTATCAACCCAAGAAGCGAAAGCGCGCCCGCACTCACGGGTTCCGCGCGCGGATGCGTACCCGCAGCGGCCGGGAGGTCATCAAGCGCCGGCGCCGCAAGGGTCGCAAGCGGCTCACGCCGTGAGCGCGGGCTCGCCGGGCGGGCGCCGCAAGCGCGGGCGCCTGTCGCGCAGCGGCGACTTCGATCGCGTCTACCGCGAGGGCCGGTCGCACTCGAACCGGTTCCTGGTCCTCTATGCGTTCCCGCGGGGAGATCGGACCGAGGCGGAGGACGACACCCGTCTGGGGATCTCCGTGAGCCGCAAGGTCGGCGGCGCCGTAGAGAGGAATGCGGTGAAGCGTGCGTTGAGAGAGGCATTCTGGTCGCTCGACCCGGATCTCCCCGGGCGGCATGACTTCGTCCTGGTCGCACGGCCGGACGTCGCGAACCTGCTCGAGCGCGAAGGGGCCGACGGCGTCGCGGGCGCCCTGGCGGGCCTCATGGAGGAGTCCGGCCTGCGTGGAGGGGGCGTTTGACGTGAAACGGTTCGTCGTCGGGCTGGTCTTGGCCCCGATCCGCGCGTACCAGCGCTTCGTCTCGCCCGCCCTGCCGCGGCGATGCAAATACCACCCCACGTGTTCCGCGTACGCGGTCGACGCCGTGCGTGAGTTCGGGATCCTGCGCGGTGCCATCCTCGCGGGTTGGCGCCTGCTCCGCTGCAACCCACTGAGCCGCGGCGGATACGACCCCGTGGAGGCGCAGACCGTGTTCCGCCGACGCCGGCCGGAGATCCCGGCGTGATCCTGCCACTCGCGAGCATCCTCCAGCCGCTTGAGGACCTGGCGAACTGGATCATCACCTTCTGCCACGACGACATCGGGCTGAGCTGGGGGATCGCGATCATCGCGATGACGTTCATCGTCCGTCTGGCGTTGCTGCCGCTGTCGTTGCGAGGGATCCGGTCGATGCGGCGCATGCAGGTCGTCGCGCCGAAGCTCAAGGACCTCAAGGAGAAGTACAAGGACGACCCGCAGCGCTTCCAGCGAGAGACGATGGAGGTCTACAAGCGGGAGGGGGTCAACCCCTTCTCGTCGTGCCTTCCGTTCATCCTGCAGATCCCGTTCTTCATCGCGATCTACCAGCTCCTGCGGGGGGACACGTTCCAGGCCGACGTGCAGCAGGCCCCGCCGGAGGGGTTCCTCTTCGTGAAATCGGTGATCGAGGCCCCTCAAGGCGCCGAGCTGATCGTCCTGATCATCCTGTTCGTGACGACGACCGCGGCCAGCGTCCTGCTCACGACCGCCATGAGCCCAACGGCGAACCCGAGCCAGCGGTACATCATGATGGTGTTTCCGCTGATCGTCGTGCCCTTCATCATCAACGCGCCGGCGGGGCTCGCCGTCTATTGGATCGCGACGAACATCTTCAGCCTCGCGCAGCAGTGGGTGGTGCAGCGAATGATGCCCGCCCCGACTGCGCCCACGCCGGAGGAGGTCAAGGCGTCCAAGCCGCCTCCCCCACCCCCTCGCAAGAGGAAGCGACGACGACGCTGAAGGCATCGCTTGGGCAACCGCGGGCTGACGAAACCCGGCGGGCCGCGTAAGCAATCGACCACGGCCGCCGGTTGGCCGTTTTCCGCCACCGCCGGCGGGTAGGCGTAGTTACGAGTAATAACTACGCGAATCAGCGAGGTGACTCGAATTCATGGCTACGCAGACTGAGACCCAGCGCAAGGTCGCCGCTCAAAAGGCGGCCGCCACCCGCAGGGCGAATGAGGCCAAGCGCCGTCGTTCGGCCCAGAAGGCGGCCGAGACGCGGGCGCGCGCCGAGCAGAGTCGGCTGAAGGCGCTGGCGCTGCAGGCGCAGCGCGTCGCTGACACCGCGGTCGGCGCGGCGGTCAGCGGTGGCGAGAAGGTCGCCGATACCGTGAAGCCGCTTCGCAGTCAGACGGAGCTCCGCCGCGAGGCGCAGCGTCTCCAGCGGCGGGCAACGACGAACCTGCGGAAGGTGGAGCGCCGCGGCGCGACGACCCGGAAGCAGGCGGTTCGTGCCACCAAGCGCCAGCGCGACCACGCGTTGCGCACACTGCGGCGTAACCGGCGTGAGGCCGAGCGCGCCGTGCAGGACGTGGAGCGGCGCTTCGAGGACACGACCGAGGGGCTGCTTCGGCGAGCGGAAACCACCGTCAAGTGACGCCGTGAACAGGTGAGAGCGACGAGCCGGGCAGCTGCCCGGCTCGTTTGCTTTCGGAGGGACGCGGCGGTACTCGGGCAACCTGACTCCTTCGCCGGTCGGGGCCGTTCTCCTGCTCGCCGTGACCAACGTTGCCCGATTAGACTCGCGACACCGATGAACGGGGTACGAGAAGGAGCGCTCGCGACCGAGCCCGCGGAGCGGGTGCGCGCCATCCTGGAGCGGATCGTCGACGAGCTCGACGTGCAGGCGAGCGTCGATGTATCCGAGGATGCCGAAGAGATCGTGGGGCGCCTTGACGGGGAGGACCTCGGGCTCCTCATCGGCCGGCGCGGCCAGACGATCGACGCCATCCAGCTCATCTGCTACCGCGCCGCGTTCCGCGGTCGGCAGGATCGAAAGCGGGTCACCGTGGACGCCGCCGGATACCGCGAGCGGCGTCGCGAGGCGATCGAGCGTCAGGCCGATCGTGCGGCCGAGCGCGCGCTCCAGACCGGCAACGAGATCGAGCTCGATCCCATGACGCCGACCGAGCGGCGCGTCGTGCACCAGCACCTGAAGGACCGGGCCGGCGTCGAGACCTTCAGCGAGGGCGACGAGCCCGAACGCTGCGTGGTCGTCGCTCCGCTCCTGCAGGGTTGAGCGAGCAGCCAGGCGTCAAGGGGCTGTCGGCCGACGCCCGCGCGGCCCTGGATGCGATCGTGGGGTCGGTCTCCGCAGACGAGCGGGCGCCCAGCAGCGTGAGGGACCCAGCCGAGGCATGGCGGGTTCACATCGCCGATTCGCTCGCGGGCCTCGAGTTCCGCGAGCTGCGCGATGCATCGGCGATCGGCGATCTCGGCGCGGGGGCCGGATTTCCGGGGCTGCCCCTCGCTGTGACGCTGCCGGCGGCGCGGGTGGACCTCATCGAGTCGACGGGCCGCAAGTGCGCATTCATGCGGCGGACCATCGATGCGGCCGCGATCGGCAACGCTCGGGTCGTGTGCGAGCGCTCCGAGGAGTGGGCATCCGATCCACCGCCCGACGGCGGTCGCGAGGCATACGACGTGGTCGTGGCGCGCGCGGTGGGACGCCTCGCGACGCTGGCGGAGCTCGCCTCGCCACTGCTCGGCTCGGCCGGCGTCCTCCTCGCATGGAAGGGCCGACGCCATCCTGACGAGGAGGCGGAGCTGGAACGGGCGGTCGAGATGGTCGGGATGGAGCCGGAGGAGGTGCTGTGGGTCGGGCCGTATGCGGGGTCCCGCAACCGGCACCTCCACCTCCTGCGAAAGCACGGCGCCACGCCCGACGGGCTGCCCCGCCGTCCCGGGATGGCGAAGAAGCGGCCGTTCGGGAGCTAGCCGGGCCCGGCCTGCCGGATTTGGGCGCTGGACCACTCGGTAAGGTCGAGCGCCGATGGGCTCCGTGTACGCGGTCGCGAATCAGAAGGGCGGTGTCGGCAAGACCACGACCGCGATCAACATCGCGGCGTGCGCCGCCGAGGCCGGCAGTCAGGTCCTGATCTGCGATCTCGACCCCCAGTGCAATGCCACCGTCGCGCTCGGGCTCGGCCGCGACCTCAGTCCCTCCTCCTACGACTGCCTTCTGGGTGAGCGGTCGGTCGCCGAGGCCGCCCGCCCGGCGGGCCCCGACAACCTCTGGATCGTGCCGGCGAGCGGCGATCTCGCGGGCGCCGCCGTCGAGTTGCCCCGGATCGAGGGATCGGAACGAACGCTACGCCGGTCGCTGGGTCCCGTCCGCGAGCGGTTCGAGGTCACCCTGCTCGACTGCCCACCATCGCTGGGGCCCGTCACCGTCAACGCTCTCGTCGCCGCCGACCGCGTCGTCGTGCCCGTGCAGGCGGAGTACCTGGCGCTCGAGGGACTCGTCCAGTTCCTCGAGACGCTGGAGCTCATCAGGCGCGAGATGAATCCCGGCCTGGTTCTGACCGGCGTGGTCATCACGATGCTCGATGAGCGAACCCGCCTCGCCCAGGACGTCGAGCGCGAGCTTCGCGCCCACTTCTCCGACCTAGTCCTGAGGACAGTGATCCCGCGCAACATCCGAGTCGCCGAGGCCCCGAGCTTCGGCGTCCCGGTCGTCCAGCATGCGCCCGGCTCGCAGGGATCCGCCGCCTATCGTGAGCTGGCCGCCGAGCTCGCCGAGCGCGAACGCGCCGCGCGGGTATCCGTCGAGCGTCTTGAGATCCGGCAGGAACGGGATGAGCCTCAAGTAGAGGTCGAGAGATGACGAAGCGAGGGATGGGGAGGGGCCTCGCGGCCATCATCCCGGACACCGCTGACCGTCCTGAGCTTCGGGACCTTCCGCTCGACCTGATCCGGCCGAACCCGAACCAGCCGCGCACCCGCTTCGACCCGGGGTCGATCTCGAGCCTGGCGGCCTCGATCGCCGACGCCGGGATGGTGCAGCCGCTCATCGTTCGTCCGCTGGGCGACGGGCGGTACGAGCTCACGGCCGGCGAGCGGCGCTGGAGAGCGGCCCGGGAGGCCGGTGTCCAGACCGTCCCGGCGATCGTTCGCGACGAGGCCGAAGCGGAGCGCCTCCAGACCGCATTGATCGAGAACATGGCGCGCGAGGACCTGAACCCCATCGACGAGGCCCGGGCCTGCGCGGCGCTGGTCGAGGATCTGGGACTTTCGAAGGAGGAGCTCGGGCGACGCCTAGGCCGCAGCCGCTCAGCGATCTCGAATCTGATCCGCCTCCTGGATCTCCCGGACGAGGCGCTCGAGCTGCTGGCGTCGGGCGCCCTCAGCGAGGGCCATGGCCGGGCGCTCCTCATGGCGGACGGCAACGACGCGCGGCGCCGTCTTGCCCGCGAGGCGGCCGAGCGCGGCTGGTCCGTTCGCGAGACCGAACGCCATGCGAGGGCGCCCGGGGGTACGGGCCGGAGGGCGAAGGTCGTGCCGCATCCCGATCAGGAGGCGGCGCTCACGCGGGCCGAGGAAAGCCTCGAGCGAGCCCTCGGGACAGATATCCGGATCCGAGCCGCCCGCCGCGGCATCCGGGCGGAGCTTCGCTTCGACGACCTGGACGACCTGCACGCGTTCGCCCGGTCCGTGCGCAGGAGCTGAAGCGACGCCGCGGCTCAGGGCGCGAGACGCCGGATCGACCAGCCGTCACCCTCGCGCAAGTAGACGAAGCGATCGTGAAGCCGCGCCGCCTGCCCCTGCCAGAACTCGATCCGCTCGGGACGCAGCAGGTACCCGCCCCAGAAGTCCGGCCGGGGGACGTCAGCGCCGGCGAACCGCTCGGTCACGTCGCGCACGCGGTCATCCAGGGCTGCACGGTCCGGCAGGGTTTCGCTCTGAGGCGAGGCCCAGGCGCCGATCCGCGCGGCGTCCGGGCGCGTGGAGAAGTACTCGTCGTCGTCCGCGGACGGCAGCTTCTCGACCAGCCCCCGGATCCGGACTTGCCGGTCGAGCTCGCGCCAGTAGAGGATCAGCGCCGCCCGCGGCTGCGCCCGAAGCTGCCGGGCCTTGGCCGACTCCAGGTTCGTGAAGAAGCGAAAGCCGTCGGGGCCGAAGCCCTTCAGCAGCACCATCCGCGCATCCGCAGACCCGTCAGCGTCCACCGTCGCGAGCGCCATCGCGTCAGCGAGCGGGACGTCGCCGGCGGCGCGCTCGTACCAGTTGCGGAACTGTTCGATCGGGTCATCGGCGAGTGCCGAGCGCTCGAGCGGCGGCATGTCCGGACGACGTGGCATCGGAAGCGACCAGGCTAATCGGACTGCCAGGGACCGCGTAAACCGACATCCACAGCGCAACCGCCGGCTTTCTAGAATGGGCTCCTCGGGGCGATTAGCTCAGTCGGTCAGAGCGCCTCTCTGATAAGGAGGAGGTCCCTGGTTCGAGTCCAGGATCGCCCATCCCTCCGTGGCTGCGCGAGTCCCGGACTCTCACATCGCTCGCCTTCCGGGCTCGCGAGATACTGCGTAGGCGATGTCGGGGGAGAACGCCGAGCTGGCTCGGGCCGCGCTCGCCGCGTTCACCGAAGTGGATGAGGGCCTGGTCGAGCCTCAGCGCCTGGAGGAGTTCTTCGCGGCGGATGTGGTTACGACCTTCTCGGGGTTGATGAACGAGGAGACCGTGCTTCGCGGCTTCGACGAGTTCCTTCAGTGGCGCGCCGCCTGGATCGAGCCCTATGACGAGTGGAGTTATGAGCCGGTGAAGATCATCGACGCGGGGGCGAACCGGGTCGTGGTGACACTTCACCAACGTGGCAGGCCTCGCGGCAGCGAGTCGTGGGTCGAGATGGACTACGGCCTGGTCTATACGGTCGAGGAGGGCTTGATCAGCCAAGTCGAGTTCCATGCAACTCCTGACGAGGCCCTCGAAGCCGCCGGGGTGCGGGAGTAAACCGCCGTCCAGCCGCACCGCACCCGGCCGGCTACTGAACGGATTCGATTGCGCTCTCGATCTGCGAGAGGGGGATGACGCCGGACCCCAGGACCTTCTTGCCCCCGGGGCCCTCGACCACGAACGACGGCGTCGAGTTGAACCCGAGCGCCTGTGCGTCGCTCCGGGTCTTCGAGAGCTCTGCGTCCCATTTCGAGCTCTGGCGATCGGAGTTCCACTTCGAGATGTCGCGGACACCTGCGGCCTGGGCGATCGAGGTGAGGAAGGAGTCGGTCACGTAGCCGCTGTTCTCCTCGCCCTGGTTCCGGTAGAAGAGCTCGACGAAATTCCAGTAGCGGCCCTGCGCCCCGGCGGCGAGCGCCGCCTTCGCGGCGGGTATCGAGTCGGGCCCCAGGATCGGAAACTGGCGAAACTCGTAATCGGCGGTCCCCTTCCCGACGACCTGGGAGATCAGATTCGGGGCGACGTCGAATGAGAACGCCTTGCAGACCGGGCATTGAAGGTCCCCGTACTCGATCACGGTGACCTTTGCCCCCGGGTTGCCCAGGACCGTGCGGTCCTGCGGAATCCCCTGAAGCTGCTTGGAGACGAGCGAGGCGTCGACGACGTTGCCACCGGCCCCCGCGCCCGAGGCACTCGAGCCCGACTGGCTGACGACGATCGCGACGACGACGACGATGACCGCGAGGAGCCCCAGGCCGCTTCCATACTGGACCAACCGCCGCCTGCGGGTGGCGGCCTGCTCCTCGGCCTCGCGGCGAAGGCGCTCCGCCCGAAGGCGTTCCTTCTGCGCCTTTCGGCTCGCCATCGCGGTTCAGGCTAGGCCGTGAATCTAAGGCAGGGCTTAGCCGGGCTCGCCGATCGCTGGGAGGCGATCGCGCCCCGCGTAACCGAACATCCGCCACGCGTTCACCACGAGCAGGAGGGTCATCACGCAGGCGCTCGCCACGCACCACTGGCAGATCGCGTCGATGACGAATAGCTCCAGGTAGGTGAGGTAGACGCTGAACCCGAAGCCGACCAGCGCCACCAGGAGGCCGGCGAAGCGACCGAGGTCTCCAGGCGCGCCGGCCGCGAGCAGAAGCGCGATGTAGCCACCGACTCCGATCACGGCGACGTTGACCCCGGCGAGGTGGGAGTAGCGGCTGTTCGCCACCGTCTCGCACCCGTGGCCGCCCGCGAGGCACGCGGGCGCGCTGCCGCTCGCATCGGCGATCGCGATGTAGGCGGCGACACCGATCCCGCACACGGCGAGAACGGCCGCGGTCAGCCTCAGTGCCCGCTCGCTCGGCACGCCGGGACCGTAGCGCCGGACTCGTCGGCGGACCTAAAGCTCCGTTTCAGCTCAAAACGGCAGAATGTCCGCGATGTCTCGTCGCAGGGTGGTCGTCGCGGGGGTTCTGTGCGCCGTAATTGCCGCACTCGTCGCGAGCGGGTGCGGCGGCTCGAGCTCCACCACTGGTGGCGCTGACCCGAAGGGCAGCTTCACGGGCGGGACCGCCGACCCACCCAAGGCGGCGCCGCCCCTCGCCCTGAGCAACCACCTCGGCGAGTCGGTGAAGCTCGAGGATTACCGTGGCAAGGCGGTCTTCGTGACCTTCATCTACGTGCACTGCCCGGACATCTGCCCGGTGATCGTCTCCAACATGCGGGCGGCACAGGAGGAGCTCGGTCCCAAGGCCGAGGACGCGCAGTTCGTCGCCGTGTCGGTCGACCCCGAGAACGACACGCCTGAGGCCGTCGGGGAGTTCCTGAAGGCTCGCCAGATGACCGGGCGGATGCAGTACCTGGTGGGCTCGCGGCCGCAGCTCGAGCACGTGTGGGAGAACTGGAACGTCGTCTCGAGGGACGACCCAAGTCGGGCCAATCCCGATGTCGTCGAGCACTCGGCCCCGATCTACGGGATCTCGGCGAGCGGTCGGCTGACGACGATTTACCCCCCGGATTTCAACCCCGGCCAGATCGTCCACGACGCGCCGCTCCTCGCATCGCAGTAGGTCTGCAGACCCGGGCGCGCCGGGACCACTGCGCGAGAGCGCGCCGGCCTAGCCCGCATCGTCGTCGTCCCGCTCGCCGCGCCCCTTGCGCCGTTCCTGGATCGCGGTGCGAATCGCTCCGGCGAGCACGAGCAAACCCGGCAGCATGAAGAGCACGACCCAGTACCAGTGACCGAGGTGAGCCAGCGGCAGGTAGAGGTAGACGGCGGTCATCGCGTCATTGGTTCGATTGCGAGAGCAGGAACAGGCCAAGGCACGTGAAGCAGACCATGACCACGAGCATCCACCGCTGCGACCTCGATGCCTGCTCGGGGTCGCCGTAGATCGCGATCGCGCGATCGTGCGCCAGGGCGAGGCCGGTCACATGGCCGCAGACGAGCGCACCGACCTGGACGTACCAGATCGACGCCGCGCTGAGCGCGGTGTAGTCGATCGAGCCCGTCGAGGTGCCGAAGTAGTCGGAGCCGTTGCCGAGCGGGTCGGAGAGCAGGTAGGTGAACTGCGCCTGCTGGCCGAAGACGAAGTAGCTGAAGTAGTGGGCGACGAGGTACGCCAGCGCGATGGGGATCAGCGTGTGGGCGAAGAGGCGCCCGAGCTCGCCGACTGCCGGCGAGCCCCGGACCGACGTCATCCCAACCACGCCGGCCCAGAAGATCGCGCCGATGGCGCCCACCGAGACGAGCAGGAAAAACGTCTCGGCGACCCGGAATGAAAGCGTCGTACCGAGGCCCACATGGCCGAGGGCGTTGGTGGTGCTCGTGATCGCTCCGCTCAACAGCCCCTCCTGTGCGCCGTCGAAGGCCGTGATCCCGATCGCAACCACGACGACCCAGACCGAGGCGCGCTCGGTCGCCCAATGCGTTGCGGCGGCGAGAGCCCGCCGCAGACCGAGCCGGCCGCGGCGGACCTCGGGCGGCGCCAGCCGGGAGAACATCCCGAAGTAGACCGAGAACGTCTCCCCGCGCTCGAGCCAGACCTCGGTCCCGAACAGGGCCATGGCGGCGAGCGCGTACCCCGTGTAGACGGCCGTGGCGATCGCTACGTCATGCGGCTGCAGGCCGGCCGGATTGCTCGCCCCGTAGATGAGCTCCAACCATGCGAATGCCACCAGGCCGAGCGCCGCGGGCCACCGACCGAGCCGCTCCGGGTAGCGAAGCGGCGGCCGCCAAGGCGCGCCCGACAGGCGGTGGAGCCCCCATCCGTACGCACGTCCGATGGCCCGCCACGGGTTGAACGCGCGAAACACGTCTCCGAACAGGACGCTCACCAGCACGGTGCCGAGCCAGAACGTGATGAACACGAAGGTCGGCGCGAAGTTGAGGCCGGGGAGCTGCGTCCCGGCCGCGCCGGCCCAGAGCACGACGGCGAGCAGTGCGACGCCGATCAGGCCTGTCATCAGCTCGGTCACCCGGTTCACCAGCAGCGCGGAGATGCGCTCGCTCGCCGGGTGCCACGTATCGGCCTCGAGCCGCGACTTCGTCCACAGCATGCTGAGGGCAAAGAACGACGCCACGAGGACGACCGCGGCGGCCCAGGCGAACAGCCACTCCGGGATCGGCAGGTCGCGCCTGCCGATCAGGAGGGCATGCGCGATTGGGATCATGGGTTCACGGCGAGCTGAGCGAGCTCGACGCCCGGGGCCTCTTCGCCGTGGACCAGGTGGTGGGCCTCGATCTCGAACTCACCCGTAGCGTCGGCGGTGAACGAGATCGAGCCGGTCTGACCCGCGTCGATGTCCTTTGCCAGCTCGTAGCCGTGGATATGGAGCTCCGCCGGGACATCGGTGTGGAGCGTCACGGTCAGGCGATCCCCCTGGGTGGCGGAGATGTCCTTGGATCCGCCCACGGCGTTCCCCTTGGCCAGCTCGAAGGCGAAGCTGCGGTTGGATGAGCCGCCGCCGGAATCCGACCCGCCCTGCAGGACGATGAAGACGACGACGGCAGCGATCAGCACCAACACTCCGAGAACCGCCGCGGTCTTTCGGGATTGCATGTCTGAGTCAACTCCTCTCCCGGAGCTCGCGCGCACGCGAACTCCCTCCAGGTGCGTTCAGAACGACTCGGCGCCGAACGCGCCGAGCCCCATCAGGTGGATGCGATCCCGAGCGGTGGCGCCCTGCCGGGCGCGGCGCTCGCGAAGGGCGAGCGGACGGGCAGGATGACGACGCGAGGCGCCCCCTCGCGCCGAGGGGTGACGGGTCGAGTACGCGCCGGCGAGCGAGCGTGAGCGATGAGGGCGATCGCCATGTCGGCACCGCGCAGCAGCAGGGCGATGCCGGCGCCGAAGCCGATGGCAAGCGGCACCGACCACCACCCGCCATTGCCGAAAACGCCCATCACCCCGCTGGGATGGCCGGTGGCGAGGAGCCCCTCGAGGAGCTCCTGACCGACGTAGATCACGACGAGACTCACCGCGACCGCGAGGGCGAGAGCCGGCAACGAGGTCCGCCGCCCGGATCCGTCCCGGCCGTACCAGGCTCGGGCGAGCCTGGTGAGCAGCTCCGCCGCTCCGAGCGCCGCTGCCAGCACCAGCAACGGCGTGAGCGAGGTCAGGTACGCATGACCCTCGGCCGCGAGCTCATGACCCGCGTCTCCGCCGAAGGCGAGCTCGTAACGAAGCTGGTGGACGCCCAGGGCTGAGAGCGGCAGCAGGGCGAGGGCTCGTGCTCGAAGGGACATTCGCGTCATCGCGACGGTCGGATCATGGCGCATCGCTCTCGCCCGGGGCTCTATGTATGCCTGCTGACCGGCGAAAACATGTCCGGGCGGCCATCGCCGGGCGGGGCCGTGGCGCTCAATCGAGCCCAGATGGCGGCTCTCGACGCACACCTATAATTGCGCGCAGCCAGCGACGGCTCCGGAGACGACCTTGCAACAGATGCAGATCTACGGTGTGAGCTTCGACATGGTCGGCAAGCAGCCGATCGTTTTGCTGAAGACCGTGGACGGGAACCGCTTTCTGCCGATCTGGATTGGGCACCCCGAGGCCGCAGCGATCCTCATGAAGCTGCAGGGCGCCTCGACCCCACGGCCGATGACGCACGACCTGCTGTCGGACCTCCTCGAGCAGCTCGATGCCAAGTGCGAGCGCGTCTCCGTCACCGAGTTGCGCGACAACACCTTCTACGCGTCGATCACGGTCTCCGTGAACGGCTCCGAGCTCGAGATCGACTCCCGGCCATCGGACGCGATCGCGCTCGCCGTCCGCACCTCGGCGCCGATCTTCGCCGCGGACGACGTGATCGACGAGTCCTCGATCGAGTTCGAGCACGAGGTCGAGGACACGGAGGAGGTCGTGGAGAAGTTCAAGGACTTCCTCGACCAGGTCACGCCCGAGGACTTCGCCAAGGGCGAGGACTCCTAGCCCACTACCCTCTCTCGGCTCATGAGCCTCTTCCTCGCCATCTGCCAGGGGGTCGGGCTCGCGATCGCCGCTGGAACGTTTGCCGGCGCCTCCGGGCGCCGCGATGCGATCGGCGTGCTGCTCGCGATTGCCGCCGCGGCCGGGGGCGCGATCCTCTTCGCGATCTCGATGTCCAACCGGGACCACCCCGCGATCGTGGGCGTCCCGCTGGGGATCATCCTCGCCGTGATCGCATACGGAATCGTGAGCTCGGTCGTCGCCGGCGCCCAGGCACGCGTGCGGGGCGCGTCGTCGATCGGCCTGATCGTCGCGGCGGTCGCGCTCGTGCTCGCGGTGATCACGGCCTTCGTGTGGGAGCCGTTCGGGCTGTTGCTCCTGCTCGGCCTCCTGTGGCTTGCGTCCGCGCGGCAGCGCCGGGCGCAGCGAAAGTACGAGGGGCTGCGCTCGCTCAGGTGAGCGCCGCTCCCGCACTCGTCACACTCCAGTCGAATGTCCCAAGACCGAAAGCTCTGCCTGATCGTCGTCGACTCGCTGCGCACCGACATGCTCCTCCGCGCGGTCGCGGACGATCTCGCTCCGAACTTCGGCGCGCTCCTCGAGCGGGGCACCCTGATCGGAGACTGCGTCTCATCGTTCCCCTCGGTGACGCCGGTCGCCTGCTCCGATATCGCGACCGGCGCCGGCCCCGACCGCCACCACATCAGCGGCATGAACTGGTACCACCGCGCGGAGCGACGCTACGTGGAGTACGGATCGTCGTGGGAGGCGACGCGCGCATTCGGCCTGTTCCGCACCCTCTACGACACCGTCTACAACATGAACATGGCCCACCTCTCACACGAGGTGGCAACGGTCTTCGAGCGGCTGGGCGACAACGGCGTGCGCACGGCGTGCACGCCGTTCCTGATCTACCGTGGCCGCCGCCGGCACGAGCTCGGGCTCGAGGGGGTGATGAGGAGAGTGGCCGTCGCAGCCAACTTCCGACACGCGGTCTGGGGCCCGGACGAGCTCTTCTACGGTGAGCTGTACGCGTCGCGAAAGGTTCCCTGCAAGCCGACCCTCGCCCGACCGGGCACGCGCGACGGGTACTCGGCCTGCGTCGCGCGCGAGTTGATCGCCGACGACGGGTACGACTTCCTCCTCTTCTCGCTTCCCGACAACGATCACCACACGCACACCCGCGGCGTGGCGGGGATGAGCGACTCCATCTCCCACGCCGACCACAGCTTCGGCGAGCTCGTCGACGCGGCCGGCGGGATCGATGCCTTCTGCGAATCGCACGCGGTCATCCTCATGGCCGACCACGCCCAGACGGATGTCGGAAGCGAGGTGCCGCTGATCGCGGCGCTCGGCTCGGACTGGTGCGTCCTGGCGCCCAACAGCGAACGCCCCGAGCTCGCGGAGCTCGCCGTCAGCCCGACGGCGCGCGCGGCCGGAATCTACGCCCTCGCGGAGGGGCGCCGCCGCGAGCGGATCCTGGCGAGCGTCCTCGGGGAGCTGCGTGATCTGGAGGGAATCGACCTGATCGCCCGTCTCGAGACGCGAAACGGCGACGCGGAGGCCGTGGTCGAGCGTGGAGACTCCGAGCTCCGCTTTCGGCCGGGTTCGCACGAGACCGATCGTCGCGGGATGCGGTGGAGCGTCGACGGTGATCGCGGCGCCCTCGCGCTGCAGCACCGGGACGGCCGGGTGACGAGCGACGAATACCCTGACGCCCTGAAGCGCGTCTGGTCGGCGTTGAACGCGCCGCACGCCGGCGATGTCCTCGTCTCCCTCGCCACCGGCTACGAAGCCGTCGATTGGGGCGGCACCAGTCATGTGGGCGGAGCAAGCCACGGCGCGCTCTCGGCGGGCGACTCGTTGGGGCCACTGCTGCTCTGTGGACTGGGGCCGGGCATCGCTGAGCTGCGCGAGCAATGGACGCTTCGCGACGTCGCCGGTCTGGTCGCCGACCACTTCGGCGTGGGCGACGGTCCCGAGCTCCGAGCGGCGCCGATGGTCGAGGCGACCGGATGACTCCCGAGGTGAAGACGGGTCAGACGGTCGAGCCGACCCCGGACGTCGACCGCCCGCCGTCGGCGACCAGGGGCGCCCGAGCCCGCGACGCCACAGCGCGTGCCGCCGACTGGACCTGGGCGCTGATCCGCCGCATCCACCTCGGCACGAGGAAGCCCCAGAACTGGGTACAGCTCTTCAAGTTCGGGGTCGTCGGGGGAACCGGGTACGTCGTCAACCTGATCGTCTTCGCGCTGCTGACCGAGGGACTCGGCATGTATCACCTGCTCGCGGCGGTCGCGTCCTTCTGCGTGGCGGTCACCAACAACTTCCTCTGGAATCGCCACTGGACGTTCCGCGCTGCGAAGGGCCATGCGGGATTTCAGGCGATCCGCTTCTTCACGGTCAGCGTCCTGGCTCTCGGCGTCAATCTCGTCTTCCTCTACCTGCTGGTCGATGTCGCCTCGGCGCCGGAACTGCCGTCCCAGGCGCTTGCCGTCGCCCTTGCGATGCCCTTCAACTTCCTCGGCAACAAGCTGTGGACGTTCGGGCTCGACCGCCGCTGACGCACCTCCCCCGCCGCGGCGCAGTCGCGCTGGCGATCGCCGCTGCCGCGCTGCTCGTTTCGCTTCCCGCCGGCGCACGGGCGCAGACGACGTCGGCCGCCGGATCCACGCCCGGATCCGCGGCCCCCGGGGGAACGACTGGTGAGCCCGCTGCGCCCGCGACGAACCTGACGGAGTCGCAGGCCATTCGCATCGCCCGGACCGACCCCCAGGTCGCCGCCGAGCGGCGGCGCTACGGGCCGCTCGACCCCACGGCCGAGTCGAAACCCGGCACCTGGCAGGTCGATTTCTATGCGGACGGCACGGACCGCGTCCAGGTGGTCGTCGACGATGCCACCACGCAGATCCGCGAGACGTGGACCGGCTACCAGATCGCCTGGCAGATGGCCCGAGGCTATCCCGGCCAGTTCGGACACAAGCTGAACGCGCCCTACGTCTGGATCCCGCTCGCTGCGATCTTCCTCCTCGGACTGGTGGACTTCCATCGCAAGTCGCGGATGGTCCACCTGGACCTGCTGGTGCTGCTGTCATTCGGGATCTCGGAGATCTACTTCAACCACGGGAACATCGGCGTGAGCGTCCCGCTCGCGTACCCGCCGCTCCTCTACCTCCTGGCCCGCATGATCTGGGTCGGGTTTCGCGGGGCGGGGGAGGGGCTCCGGCCCTCGGCGCCCACCGCCTGGCTCGCCATTGGCGGTGCCTTCCTGCTGGGCTTTCGCATCGCCCTAAACATCGTCGACTCGGGGGTGATCGACGTCGGATACGCGGGCGTGATCGGCGCCGACCACCTGACCCACGGTCAGGCGATCTGGAACAACTTCCCCGACGACAACTCCTTCGGCGACACATACGGGCCGTTCAACTACTTCGCCTACGTTCCCTTCGAGCTCGTCCTCCCCTGGAGCGGACAATGGGACAACCTCCCGGCGGCCCACGCTGCCGCGATCTTCTTCGACCTCGCGACCGTCGGTGGCCTGTTCGCACTCGGTCGCCGCCTGCGGCCAGGTGCCGACGGTACCCGGCTCGGGGTGATCCTGGGCTTCGCCTGGGCAGCCTACCCGTTCACCGATTACGCGCTTCAATCCAATTCCAACGACGCCCTCGTCGCGGCGCTGCTGGTCTGGTCGCTGGCGCTGTTCGCCTCGCCCGTCCGGCGGGCGGTGACGCTCGGGCTCTCGGTCGCCGCGAAGTTCGCGTCGCTGCCCCTCGCGCCGCTCTTCGCCGCCGGCGAGACCGGGCTCCTCACCCGCTCACCGGAATCGCAGAGCTTGCGCCCGGCGGTCGTGTTCACGGCAGCCCTCGCCGCAACGCTGGGGGTCATGTTGATCCTGCCGGCCGTCGATCCGGGGCTCGCCCCCTTTTATGACCGCACGATCAAGAGTCAGATCGACCGCACCTCGCCCTTCAGCGTCTGGGGCCAGGACAGCTCGCTGGGGTGGCTGCAGACGGCGGTCCAAGCATTCGCGGTGGGGCTCGCATTGCTGGTCGCCTTCCTTCCGCGCCGCAGGTCGCTTCCCCAGGTCGCCGCGCTCGCCGCCGCGGTGATGATCGCGGTGGAGCTCACGGCCGACCACTGGTTCTACCTCTACATCCCGTGGTTCTTCGGGCTGGCGCTCGCAGGACTGACGGCGGCGACGAGGCCCTCCAGCTCGGTAACGGTCAGCGAGAGCTCGGTGGCCAGCGCGCCGGGCATTCGCCGCGAGAAGATCCCGGCCAGCGCGCGGTAGTAGCCGAGCACGTCGTCCCGCTCGGCGTTGAAGCGCTCCCAAAGCGCCTCGCCGAGCTCGCGATAGTCGACCACGATCGTCCGCACGTTGTGCAGCTTGTCGGCGAGCGAGACACGAAGCGCGGGCTCGCTCGCCCGGTCCAGGTGCTCGAGATAAGCCCGCTTTCGCTCGCGCCAGGGGGGCTTCGGCTCGCCGAGGCTGTCGCTGCACGACTCGACGATGTCCGCAACGGCCTCGCCGAATTCATCGCGGATCCGCTCCAGCGTCTCGCGACCCCCCTGGTCTTCAGCCGCGTCGTGCAGGAGGGCGGCGATTGCCTCGTCCTCGGACGCCCCGGTCTCGAGGACGATCGATGTCACGCCGAGCAGGTGACCGAAGTACGGAACCCCCGACCCCTTGCGCGTCTGACCGGCGTGCAGCTCGAAGGCGAGCTTCAACGCCCGCCGGAAGCGCTCACCGAGTGGTGGAGTGGTCACGGCGTCTATGAATCGATGCTATTGACGCTCCCACGGGCGCGGTCCGTCCGGCTCGAGTCTCATGCGCTTGGGAGCGTCAGTGGTTTGCGGCCGCCGCGGCGCTCGGCGACTCGGGAAGCGCTGCCCCGATCGCGGTCTCGGCGTACCGGACCAGGATTTCCTCGGCAACGCTTCTGTCGATCGCCGGGTGGGCGATCACGACCTGGAGTCCCAGTCCGTCCTCCATCCCGACGAGGCCGCGCGCGATCGTGAGCGCATCGGCCGTGAGCTCGAAATCACCGGTCCGAGCGCCGGCGTCGAGGATCGACTCGTACAGGACGGCCTGCCGGTCGAAGTAGGACGCGGTCAGGATCCCGAACGCGGGGCTCGAGCCTGTGAACGCGTCGAGCTCATAGAGAATGCGGCTGTCGACGTCGTCTGGCCCGGACGGAACCCCCAGATGGATCGCGAGCCGCAACTGGTCGCGGGCGCCGTCGAGGCGCCGAACCGCGGCCGCGCGCCGTTCGGTGAACCGCTCGATGGCGCCTCGCGAGACCTCGATCAGGAGCTCATCGAGGTTCGGGTAGTAGTAGAGGACCGAGCTCGGAGCGAGCCCGGCTCGCTCCGCGACGTCCTTGACTCGCAGCCCCACGGCACCGCGCTCCAGGAGCACCTGGCGGGCCGCGCGCGCCAGTTGCTGCCGCCTCTGAGCCTGGTTCCTTCGCCGCATCCGCAATCGAATCCTATTCGGTTGTGGAGTCGAGATACGCACCAAGGCGCGATCGCACTGGAGTGATATTGTTCGAACAACGTTCGAAGAATGATTCTGCGAACGACACCCTTGGGAGGAGAGCGCTCCGGCGGATCGCGGCCGACGCGTGCGGCGGCTGGAGTCCTCGCGCTGCTTCTGATCGCTCTCGCGGGCGGATGCGGCAGCTCGGGCGGGATCGAGTCCGGCAACGCCAAGTCGGGCGAGCAGGTCGACGCGTCGGGGCCGGTCCAGGGCAAGCTCACGATCTCGCAGTGGCCGCTGTACATCGACCCGGGGAAGAACGGGACGATCAACGAGTTCGAGGACAAGACGGGCGTCCAGGTCGACTACATCGAGGACATCAACGACAACAACGAGTTCTTCGGCAAGCTCCAGCCGCAGCTCGCGAAGGGCGAGTCGGGTGGCCGCGACCTGATCACGGTCAGTGACTGGCTCGCGAAGCAGATGTACGACGCCGGCTACATCCAGAAGCTCGACTATTCGAAGCTGCCGAACGTCAAGCAAAACCTGATCCCGCCGCTCCGCCACCCCGCGGCCGATCCGCACAGGGACTTCACCGTGCCGTGGCAGAGCGGGATGACGGGCCTGATCGTCAACACCGACCTCGCGCCGAACGTCGACTCCATCTGCGACCTCTTCGATCCCAAGTACAAGGGCAAGGTCGACATGCTCACGGAGCTGCGCGACACCGTCCCGATGACGTTGAAGTGCATGGGCATCGATCCCGATCACGCCACGACGGATCAATGGCTGGCCGCGGTCGACAAGATCCAGGAGGCGGCGGACTCGGGTCAGATCCGGCGGTTCACGGGCAACGACTACATCCGCGATCTCAGCTCGGGGAACGTCGACTTCGTGCTGGGCTGGTCCGGTGATGCCATCCAGCTGAACAAGGACGATCCCGCGATCAAGTTCGTCATGCCCAAGGAGGGATGCATGCTCTGGTCGACCAGCATGGAGGTCCCGGCCGGGGCGCCCAACCCGGCGGCTGCGGAGGCCTGGATGAACTTCGTCTACGACCCGAGGGTCCAGGCGGACATCGCCGAGTACGTCAACTACGTGACTCCGGTCGAGGGCGTCAAGCAGATCCTGGCCAAGCGCGATCCGAAGCTCGCGAGGAGCAAGCTGATCTTCCCCACCGCGTCGTACACGAAGAACTGCACCTTCGAGCCGGTGCTCGACGGCGAGCAGGGGCGCGAGGTGACGAGGGCGTTCAACGCGGTCGTCAACGGCTGATCCAGTTGCGTCCCCTCTCGATCGCCGCGCTGCAGACCGCCCCGGTTGAGCGTCGCCCCGATGCAACGCTCGAGCTTCTCGAGGAGCAGGTCCGCGCAATCCAGGCCGCCGTCCCGCACGTCCAACTCGTCCTGCTGCCCGAGCTTCACCTCTCGGCTCCTCCACCGATCCTCGATGAGCACTCCGGATACTCGAGCGAGGCGGCGGTCTCGATACCCGGGCCGCTCACCGAGGCGCTTTCGGAGATCGCCGAGACAGCCGCGTTGTGGCTGGTTCCGGGGTCGGTCTACGAGCGCGCGGAAGACGGGCAGATCCACAACACGGCGCTCGCCTTCGCTCCTGACGGTGAGCTGATCGCTCGATACCGGAAGGTCTTTCCCTGGCAGCCGCACGAGACCTCGGCGCCCGGCGAGGCCTTCGTGGCGTTCGATGCCCCCGAGATTGGGCGCATCGGGCTCGCGATCTGCTACGACGGGAGCTTCCCCGAGACGTTCCGTCAGCTCGCGTGGATGGGCGCGGAGGTGGTCCTCCAGGTCAACCTCACCCCCACGAGCGATCGCCAGCAGGAGCTGGTGATGGCGCGGGCGAATGCGGTCTTCAACCAGCTCTATGTCGTCTCGCTCAACGCGTCCGCCCCCGCGGGCGTGGGGCGGAGCGTGATCGTCGATCCGGAGGGCCTGGTTCGCGTCTCGGCGGGAAGCGCCGAGGAGCTGCTGACCGACGTGCTCGATCTCGAGACGGTCGAGCGCGTCAGGCGCTTCGGGACCGCCGGGGTCTCGAGGATGTGGGAGCAGGTGATGCGCGAGGGCCCCCGAATCGAATTCCCCATGTACGGCGGCCCGGTGCGCGCTCCCGTCGCGCTGGGCGTCACCAACGACTGACGGCCGCCGAGGCGGCCGGTCAGGCGGCGAAGCCGCAGCAAGTTGCTCTAACCGGCCGCGACCAGCACCTGGTCGATCGAATCCGCGAGGCCGTCGTCGCTGACCGCGACGACCACGGCATTCACCCACACGTCCTCGTCCGCGGTGTCGAACTTCACCGGCATCTGGGTCCGGAACGCCTCCACCGCCTGCTCCCGCCTGACGCCGATTACGCCGGCGCGCGATCCGGTCATGCCGACGTCGCTGATGAACGCGGTGCCACCTGGAAGCACCCTGGCGTCGGCGGTCGGAACATGAGTATGCGTCCCCAGGACGGCGGACACGCGCCCGTCGAGGTGCCAGCCCATAGCCACCTTCTCGCTCGTGACCTCGGCGTGGAAGTCGACGACGATCGCGTCCGCCTCGTCCGCGATCCGGCCGACGATGGCGTCCGCCTCGGGAAAGGGCGAGCGCGCGGCTCGGAGCTCCACGGTCCCGCTGAGGTTGACGACCGCAACGCGGCGATCTCCCGCGGAGACGATCGTGTATCCCCGTCCCGGGTTTCCGGCCATGTAGTTCGCCGGGCGGATCACGAGCTCGGTCCGGTCGAGAAATTCATACGCCTCCTTGTGCCGGTAGACGTGGTTCCCTGTGGTGATCACGTCAACCCCGCTGTCGAAGAGGTCCTGAGCGGTCTTCTCGGTGATTCCCAGCCCGCCGGCGGTGTTCTCGCCGTTCGCGATGATCAGGTCCGGCGCGTGGCGCTCTCGCAACTCGGGCATGACCCTCGCGAGCCCGGCCCGGCCGGGCCGCCCGACGATGTCGCCGATGAAGAGGACGCGCACGCATCCAGAGCCTATTCGGGCTCGGCTACACCCTCGCGCCGGATTGCGCCGGAATCAGATGGCTCGGGTGCGATGGCCCGATGCGACCTCGAGCTCCCGCCGGATCAGCTCGGCCAGGTCCTGGGCCGTCGTGCCTCCGCTACCAGGCCAGCTCGACGCCGCGGCAAGGTGGAGCCGGTCGGGATCGTCTCCGTCGCAGTCGGCCGCGAGCGCCGCGACCTGCCCGCGGAACAGGCGGGAAGGTAGCCAGGCGCTGAGGAGCCAATCGTCGCCGACGAGGATCTGAACCGGCTTCAGCACCGAGGCCACCGGGCCCGCTGCGTCGGCTCCGTCGGCGGCGACCTGCAGGTGGCGCACCAGAAAGCCCGCGGTCATCCGAATCCGGGTCGAGCCGTACGTTCCGGCCGCGGGAAAGCGTCGCGGCGTCGCCAGATCGCGCGCCATCCGCTGCGTGAGCCTGCCGTCACAGACGCGATTCAGCGCGCCGAGGGCACGCGGTGTGTGGAGCTCGGCATAGTGGATGTCGACCCATCGGACGCCCGCGGCATCCACCAGGTCCGCGAGCGGCACCGAGCGCGGCTCGTCACCGGGCACCCACGCGCTGGCGCGGCGGACGAGGCGGATTTTCGACCCGTCGATGGAGCGCGACCCGCCCACGTTTCGAGTACCTGCCGAGATAATCGGTCTCCTTCCTGACCCTCATCCCATTAAACCCGCATCGCCACCCGAGTAGCGGTGGGCGGTTCGCTGAAATTTGGTGGCCGGTCTATCCGAAGCGTCGCACCGCGAAGCGAGCGCGACGAGCTGTGGCCGGACGAGCAGGATCAGCGCGTCCACTAGCTTTTCCGGCGTGATCGGGCAGGAGGTGAGCGGCGAGATCGTCATCGAGACGCGCGGGCTCGCCAAGGCGTTTGGCGACCGCCATGCCCTGCGCGGAGTGAGCTTCGGCGCACAGCGCGGGGAGCTCCTCGCCGTGATCGGTCCCAACGGAGCCGGAAAGACCACCCTGCTCTCGATCCTCGCCGGGATCCGGAAGCCGGACTCGGGCTCGGTCAGCCGTCCACCCGGCGAGATCGGCTGGGTGCCTCAGCAGGCGGCGCTCTACCGGCGCCTCACGGTGGCCGAGAACCTGCGTCTGTTCGCCCGGCTCGAGAAGGTGCCCGACATGGATGCGGCGGTGGAGGGGATGCTCGCGCAGACCGCTCTCACCGAGCGTCGCGACGATCGGGCAGGCACCCTCTCGAGCGGGAACCAGCAGCGGATCAACATCGCCATCGGGCTTCTCGCCAGGCCGGCGGTGCTGCTGCTGGATGAGCCGAGCGCCGGCCTCGATCCGCGCCAGCGCGAGCGCCTCTGGGACTTCGTGCTGGCGCTCGCCGGCGGCGGGACGACCGTCATCTTCTCCACCCACGACCTCGCCGAGGCGGAGCGCTACGGCCGGCGTTTGCTCGTCCTCGCGGACGGCGAGAACCTCTTCGACGGGACACCGCCCGACCTGCACGCCGCCGTCCCGGAGTCCGGCGCCCGGGACTTCGAGCAGGCCTTCGTCGCCTTCCTGCGGGAGCGGGGACACTGATGCGGGCAGCGGGCCGGGGCCGTTGAGCGATGCGCTGGCTCTTCATCAAGGACCTACAGATCCTGCGCCGGTCGCCGCTGCTCACGGCGCTCCTCGTGATCTACCCGATCGCGATCGCGGTGCTGATCGGCTTTGCCCTGTCTCGTGGGCCCGCGAAGCCGCGGGTGGCGTTCCTGAACGAGATCCCGCAGGGGACGCCGCTCGTCATCAGCGGCCACCAGCTCGACATCACCGGCGCCCGGGGGGAGCTCTGCTCGCGGCTCGACTGCGTCGACGTCTCGAACGAGGAGCAGGCTCGCCAGATGGTCCAGTCGGGCGACGCCCTCGCCGCGCTGATCCTCCCGAAGGACTTCATCCAGGACATCGAGTCGCTCGCCTCGCTCACTCCGTCGCAGCCCACCGTGCGGGTGCTCGTGAACGAGGAGGACCCCGTGAAGGCGAGCCTCGTCGACGATCGCATCAACACCCTGATCACCCAGGCGAACCTGAGGCTCTCGAAGAAGGTGACCCGGCTCGCCGCGAACTACCTGACGCTGCTCCTTCGTGGAGGCCATCTGAGCCTGCTCGGACAGACGCTCAACATCCTCGGGCTCCAGAACACGCAGCAGATCCTCGAGGCGATCCAGCCGGAGCTCCCGAAGGACAGTCCGTTCGCGGGGTCGCTGCAGCGCGTGATCACGTTCGCGCGGCTCGCACGCCAGAATCTCGACCTCGCCAACCCCCTGCTCTCGTCGATCGCGCACCCGATCCAGGTGAAGAAGGATGTCGTCTCGGGCTCGCCGCCCAGCCTCGACGCGTTCGCGATCGCGGTCGCAGCGACCGTGACCCTCATGTTCGCCACGGTGCTGCTCGTGGCCGGAGCGCTCGCGCTCGAGCGGGAGGAGAACGCCTTCACCAGGCTCACTCGTGGGCTCGTCTCGAAGTGGGCGCTGCTCACCGAGAAGGTGGGCCTGGGCGTGGCGCTGTCGCTCGTGGTCACCCTCTTGATGCTCGCGGGCCTCTCGCTGTTCGTTCACATCGACTGGGGCCGCTTCCCGCTCATTCTCGCGGCCGTCGTCGCCGGCGGCGCCGCCTTCGCGGCCTTCGGGGCGGCGATCGGAGCGGCGGCACGGGAGGTCCGGGTCAGCTCGCTGCTCGCGTTCATGATCTCCCTGCCGGTCGCGTTCGTCTCGCTGGTGGAGTCCGGCACCGTGAGCCCGGGTCTGTATGACGTGATCAAGGTGGTGCGGGCGCTCTTCCCGTTCGATGCGGCGCTCGATGCCATGTCGGGCGCGCTCGACGCCGCCGGCCCGGCGCTGGGCACGCCGGTGCTCCACCTGGCGATCCTCGTGATTGCGTACGGCGCGCTCGCAAGGATCGCGCTGCGACGGTTCGCCTGAGCCTGGGCGTTCAGCGCCCAGGCGGCGAGGGCAAGTGGGGAGGGCCGGGGCCAGCGGGATGATCCCCGGTCGAGGCAATCCACATCCGGAAACCGGATGCAGATTGACTTGACGCGCGGAATGAAAGCCCGGGAGAGGCCGGGCAGAGTGCGACGCTCCTAGAATTGCCGTGTGAGCTTTCCCGCCACCCGCATGCGCCGCATGCGGCGCACGAAGGCGCTCCGCGATCTGGTGCGCGAGACCGAGCTCTCGCCCCACCATCTGGTCCAGCCGCTGTTCGTCGTCGCGGGCGAGGGCGTGCGCGAGGAGGTGCCGTCGATGCCCGGCGTCGAGCGGCTCTCGATCTCGGAGCTGGTCGCCGAGGCGACCGAGCTGCAGGCGGCGGGGATCGAGGCGGTGATCCTGTTCGGGATTCCGAGCGAGAAGGACGAGGCGGGCTCGGGCGCCTACGACCCGGAGGGCGTGGTTCAGCTCGCCGTTCGTGCGCTCAAGGAGGCCCATCCCGATCTCGTGGTGATCGCGGACGTCTGCCTGTGCGAGTACACGACCCATGGGCATTGCGGCGTCGTCCTGGATGGGGAGGTCGACAACGACGTGACGCTCGAGCTCCTCGCGAAGACGGCGATATCGCTTGCCGACGCCGGCGCGGACGTCGTCGCGCCGAGCGACATGATGGACGGCCGCGTGGGTGCGATGCGCTCGCAGCTCGACGACGAGGGTCACTCGAACGTCCCGATCGTCGCCTACAGTGCCAAGTACGCGTCAGCCCTCTACGGCCCCTTCCGCGAGGCCGCCGAGTCAACCCCGGAGTTCGGCGACCGCCGCGGGTACCAGATGGATCCGGCCAACGCCCTGGAGGGTGTCAGAGAGGCTGAGCTGGATCTCGCCGAGGGCGCCGACGTTCTGATGGTGAAACCGGCGACGCCGTACCTCGACGTGATCCGGCGCGTCAAGGACACGACCGGGGCACCGGTCGCGGCGTTTCATGTCTCGGGCGAGTATTCGGCGCTCAAGGCGGCCGCGCGAAATGGCTGGATCGACGAGGAGCGGGCCGTGCTCGAGACCCTGACGGCCATCCGCCGCGCGGGGGCGGACCTGGTCTTCACCTATTACGCGAAGGACGCCGCGACTTGGCTTTGACCCCGGCGGGCGCGACCACCGGGCCGCGTCCCAAGATCCGATCGCGCAAGGGCGGTGCGGCCGTGGCACTGGACGACGCGGACAGGGGACTGATGAACGCGCTGCAGTCGAGGTTCCCGCTGGAGCCGGAGCCGTTCTCCGCGATCTCGCGGGCGGTCGAGATGCCGGCGACCGAGGTGATGTCCCGCACCCAGCGGCTCCTGGACGAGCGGATCATCCGCGAGATCACGCCCATTTTCGACACGCGTGCGCTCGGCTATTCGTCGATGCTGGTCGCGGCGAAGGTCGATCCGTCGAACCCCCATCGCGCTGCCCGCATCATCAACGTCCATCCCGGCGTCTCGCACAACTACCTCCGAACCCACGAGTTCAACCTGTGGTTCACGATCGCGACACCACCGGACTCGCGGCTGGGCCTAGACGGGACGCTCGTGGCGCTGCAGGAGGAGACCGGCGCCGAGTCCCTCCGCCAGCTCCCCACCCTGACGCTCTTCAAAATCAACATGAACCTGGAGATGGAGCAGGGGACCGACGTGCTCGCTGCGTCCGTCGCCGCAGCGCCGCCGCGTGAGCTCGAGCCACAGCCGTACGACGACCTCGATGTGGCCGTGATCCGGGCGCTCCAGGGACCGATGCGGGTAGCCGAGCGTCCCTACGACGTGGCCGCGGCCGAGGTCGGAATGACGACGGAGCTGTTCCTCGACCATCTTCAGGGCATGGTGGATCGCAAGCTTCTGCGCCGCGTCGCCGCGATCCTCTACCACCGCCGGGCGGGCTTCTCGGCGAACGGGATGGGCGTTTGGCGGGTACCCGAGGACAAGGTGCTCGAGACCGGTGCTCGGATGGCAGCGGTCCGCGGGATCTCGCACTGTTACCAACGCCCCACCTATCCGGACTGGCCCTACTCGGTCTTCACCATGGCGCACGGGCGATCGAAGGAGGAGTGCGACGCCATCCTCGACCGGATCGCCGACGATCACGACCTTCACGGCGAGGACCGCGCGGTCCTGTATTCCTCGACCGAGTTCAAGAAGGTCCGCCTCCACTACTTCATCGAGGACTACGCCGCGTGGGAACGTGAGCACGGGGCCTGACCTCCTCGCCGGGAGGCCCCGTGAATAGCTCCACGTCGGAGGCCCTCTACACCGAGGCGGTCGAGTTGCTGCCGGGCGGCGTGAGCTCGCCGGTGCGCGCGATGCGCGCCATCGGGCGTGAGTGCCCGGTCTTCATCGAGCGCGGCGACGGTGCCGAGCTGGTCGACGTGGACGGGAACCGCTATGTCGATTGGGTGTGCTCCTGGGGGCCGCTGATCCTCGGACACGCGCATCCGGGGGTCGTGGCGGCGGTGTGTCACGCGAGCGAGCGTGGCACCAGCTACGGCGCTCCGACCGAGGGGGAGGTCGAGCTCGCGAGGGAGGTCGCCGAGCGATTCGCCGCCGTCGAGATGGTCCGGATGGTCAGCTCGGGGACCGAGGCCTCGATGAGCGCCGTCCGCCTCGCGCGAGCCGCAACTGGGCGCGACACGATCGTCAAGTTCGCGGGCGCCTACCACGGCCACGTCGACGGGCTGCTGGCCGAGGGCGGGTCCGGCCTCGCGACACATGGCATCCCCACCAGCCCGGGGGTCACTCGAGCACAGGCCGCGGACACCGTGGTGGTGCCCTGGAACGATTCCGAGGCGGTGGCGGCGGCTGCGGCCGAGCACGGGCCGGCGGCCATCCTGGCCGAGCCCATTCCCGCGAACATGGGCGTCGTACCGCCGGAAGAGGGCTTCCTGCAATCGCTCCGCGAGTGCGCCGACGCGGCGGGCGCGCTGCTGATCCTCGACGAGGTGATCACCGGATTCCGAGTTGCCCGTGGAGGCGCTCAGGAGCTGTTCGGTGTCGAGGCGGACCTCGTGATCATGGGCAAGGTCCTCGGTGGGGGCCTGCCGGCGGCGGCCTATGGTGGCCGGCGTGGTCTGATGGAGCGAGTCGCTCCCGCCGGCGATGTCTACCAGGCCGGCACGCTCTCGGGGAATCCCATCGCTGTGGCCGCTGGGCTGGCGACCCTGCGCGAGCTGGACGCGCGCGCCTACGATCGCCTGGGTGAGCTGACCAACCGGCTTGCGGACGGCCTCAGAGACGTCGCGGGAGACCGCCCGGTCCAGGTCGTTTCCGTGTGCGGACTCGTGACTCCCTTCTTCAGCGTTGAACCCGTGCGGGACTTCGGCGACGCCTCTGCCTGCGACATCGACGCCTACGGCCGCTTCTGCCGGGCGCTGCTCGACCGTGGGATCTATCCGCCCGCCTCGCAATTCGAGGCGTGGTTCGTCTCGCTCGCCCACGACGAGACGGCGATCGATCGCACGCTGGCGGCCGCCGCGGAGGCGTTCGACGCCGCGTTCCGGTGAGCGACGCCGCGATCTCGCCACTGTCCGACATGGTGCGCCCACCCGGCGCCGGTCGGACCTTCGAGCGCGAGGTCGTACCGGGGCTGGCCGATGCCACCGCGTCGGGCCGGGTTCGCATGGACGCCATCGCCCGCTGGCTGCAGGACATCGCCTACGCGGACATCGTGGACGCCGGCCTTGCGCGCCGGGGCGCCTGGGTCGTCCGCCGAGCGCGGGTGCGCGTGGAGGCCTTTCCGCGCTTCGGCGAGCCGGTGATGGTCCGCACCTTCTGCAGCGGGGCCGCGCGGGTCGCTGCGGAGCGGCGGACGACCGTCTCGGGCGGCGAAGCCACGGTCGAAGCGGTGGCGACCTGGATCCATGTCGACACAGCGACCCTTCGCCCGCTCCGGCTGGGCGAGGAATTCCGAGCCGTCTACGGCGCGAGCGCAGGCGGGCGCAAGGCGGACTTTCGCCTACGTCATCCCGAGCCACCGGACGCAGCGACGCGCTCGGCATGGCATTTTCGGGCCAGCGACATGGACGTCGCCGGTCACGTGAACAACGCGGCGTACTGGGAGCCCGTCGAGGAGATGCTCTGGCAGGCCGAGGAGCCGCGAGCCGCCGACATGGAGATCGAGTACAGGGATCCCGCCCAACCCGGCGAGGTGGCGATCCTCCGGACGGGGTTGGGGATGTGGATCGCGGGACGAGCGGGCCCGCTCCACGCCTCGATCGTAGGGTTGCCTTCGTCCGGGTCTGAGTAACCTCGCGCCGTGCCTTCGCCCGCCGCCGCTCTCAGCGAGCTAGCGACGCACCTGCGCGCCGAGCAATCCGTGATCTCGGCGCATGTCAGCGACCCGGATGGCGATGTCCCCGTGCTCGGGATCCTGGTTGCCCGCGGCCCCCGCGTCGCCGAGGCGGCGTCCGAGTACGCGATGCTGATCGAGTCGATCCGCGAGGGATACCTCCTCCACTACGCACGGCCGCGCGTAGTGAACGGGGCCGACGCGGATCTGGCGCTGCTCGCGGGCGACTACCTGTACGCGCGGGGCCTCGAGCGGCTGGCGGAGCTGGGTGACCTGGAGGCCGTGCGCGAGCTCTCGGACCTGATCTCCCTCGTCGCCCAGCTTCACGCCGTAGGCGACCGCGCCTCCGGGGTGCAGGACGGCTCGGCGGCGCTGTGGCTCGCTTCGACGATCACCGTGGCCGCCGGAGCGCCGCCGGCGCACGGCGAGGCGAAGGCCGCGCTGCGTGAGGGGGACCCGGAGGCGCCCCGGGCCCTGTGGGAGGGCGCCGCCGCAACGGCCGAGGAAGCCGGCCTGGCCGAGCCTCTGGACGGCGCAGCCGAGGCGATAGGCTTCCGGCCCCCTCCTAAGCGCTGAGCGCTGACCGCGAAGCAAAAGAAATGGACCTGGGCGTAGCGCGAGTACCGAGCAAAGCCTGAAAGTGGCCGACGCCGCCGACAAGACGAACGGGCAGACCGGCGAGGCGTTGTCGAAGCCTGAGCCGGCGGGCTACTTCGAGGGCGAGTCGATGAGCCGCCGACGTGCCCTGACGATCGCGGCGCAGGCGGTCGGGGGAGTGGCCGGGGCGATCATCGTGTTGCCCGCCGTCGGCTTCGCGGTCGCGCCGATCTTCAAGAAGCCCGACGAGATCTGGGAGAGCGTGGGACCTACCAGCCGGTTCTCCGCCGACACGTACAAGCCGGTGGTCTTCACGCTCGTCGAGGGCATCGGCGAGGCCGGAAAGACGACCGCATTCGTCCGCCAGGGATCCAAGAAGTACGACGAGTCGCCCTCGAGCTACGTCGCCATCTCCACGCGGTGCGCCCACCTCGGCTGCCCGGTCAACTTCGTCGCCGCGGCGGGGAGCTTCGTCTGCCCCTGTCACGGCGGCGTCTACGACTTCCAGGGAAAGGTGATCGGTGGGCCCCCCGTGCGCCCGCTCGACCGCTTCCAGACGCGCGTGGTGAAGGGCCAAGTGCAGCTTGGGCCCCGCTACAGCGTCACGTCGCAGCTCGACCCCGTGCGATATCGCGACCCCGGTGAGTACACGGGTGGGGCCTGGAACTACATCTATCCGCCGCGGCCGGATACGCCGCCGGCGCCATGAAGATCCCAGACGTCCTCATCCCGCCCCCCCTGAAGCGGCCGCACAAGCCGGGCACTGACAGGAGCCCGAACGGCGGCGATCCGCTGGCGCCGCTCAAGGAGGCGCCGGCCGACCTCATCGGGTGGTTGGACGAGCGGACCGGTGGAGGGAGCTTTCTCACCGGGATGCTCTACCGGAAGGTCCCGAAGGGGACCAACTGGTTCTACACGCTCGGCTCGGCGACGTTGTTCGCGTTCGTGGTGCAGGCGGTAACCGGTGTGTTCCTGGCGATGTACTACGACCCCTCGCCCACCCAGGCCTACGCCTCCGTCACCCATCTCACGAACGACGTCTTCCTCGGCGAGTTCGTGCGTGGGATGCATAAATGGGGCGCCAGCGTGATGATCATCCTGGTCTACCTCCACATGGCGCGGACGTTCATCTTCGGCGCGTACAAGTACCCGCGGGAGCTCAACTGGATTATCGGGGTGACGCTGCTCATTCTCACGATGATCATGGGCTTCACGGGGTATCTCCTGCCCTTCGACCAGCGGTCATTCTGGGCCACCGTCGTCGGCGTGAACATCAACGGAACCGGCCCGTTCATCGGCCCCTACCTCAGCGACTTCCTGCGCGCGGGCGCCGAGTTCAACGGGTCGACGCTGCCGCGGTTCTACGCGATCCACATGCTGATCGTGCCCGGCCTGATCATCGCCCTGATCGGCGCTCACCTGTACCTCGTGGTGAAGCTCGGGACCACCGCCCCGCCGTGGCTCCATCCGAAGCGGACCAAGGCCACCGTCAGGGAAGAGCGCGTATGAACCGCGCCGAGAAGGAGCGGTATCTCCGCGAGTACGAGCTCCTGAAGAAGGAGGGAAAGCCCTTCTTCCCGTACGCCGTCATGAAGGACTCGACGATGGCACTGATCGTCGTGCTCGTGATCGCCCTGCTCTCGATCATGCTTGGCGCCGAGCAGGGACCGAAGGCAGACCCGACGACGACGACCTACACGCCGCGACCTGACTGGTACTTCTTCTTCCTGTTCGAGGTCCTGCGGGTCATCAAGCCGCCGTATCTGGTCCCGCTGGCGACGATCGGCATCCCGACGATCGCAATGGTCCTGCTGTTCCTGCTGCCGTTCTATGACCGCAGCCCCGAGCGGCGTCCGGAGCGCCGGCCGGTCGCGATGACGGCGATGAGCCTCACGATCGTCGTGATCGCCTATCTGACGTACAAGGGCGCCAATGCCGGGCCCCCGACCGAGGTGAGCATGCAGGTGCCCAAGCAATACGAGGCGGGCAAGCTCGTGGTCGCGCAGTCGGCGTGCCTGGCGTGCCACAAGATCGGCGACAGCGGAAACGGCACCCTGGCTCCCGACCTGACGCATATCGGGTCGCGCATCCCGCGCAATGCGATCAAGCGCTCGCTGGTGGCCGGTCCGGGCATCATGCCCTCCTTCAAGAGCCTCGGCGAAGAGAAGCTCAACGAGGTCGCTGACTTCCTCGCGTACCTCAAGTAGCCAGACGGCACCCCGAGACACCGCCGATCAGCGGTCATGGCAACCACGCAGACGTCACTTCCCAATCGCGAATCCGGCGACTTCGCCGCGCAGGTGCGGAGCATGTTCGACCGCATCGCCGGCGTCTACGACCTCATGAACACGGCGATGACCGCCGGCATGCACCACCGCTGGCGCCGACGCGCCGCCGACCTGGCGGAGCTGGAGCCAGGGGGCACGGCGCTGGATGTCTGCTGCGGAACCGGTGACCTGGCGATTGAGCTCGCCACGCGGGTCGGCCCCGACGGGAGCGTCGTCGGGTGCGACTTCTCCGAGCGAATGCTCGATCTCGCGCGGGCGAAGGCAGGGCGTCGCGGTGTGGCCGCCGTTCGCTTCGAGTGGGGGGATGCGCTGCGGCTGCCCTACGGGGATGCATCTTTCGACGCCGCGACGGTCGCCTTCGGCGCCCGGAACCTCTCCGACCTCGACCGGGGGCTGTCCGAGCTTCGGCGTGTCGTGCGCCCCGGGGGCCGGCTGGTGATCTTGGAGATCACCCAGCCCACGCGCCCGCCCCTGTCAGCGTTCTACTCACTGTGGTTCGATCGGATCGTGCCGTTTCTGGGAACCATCGCCGGCGACCGCAGCGCGTACACCTACCTGCCCCAGTCGGTGAAGCGCTTCCCCTCGCCGCACGGCCTCGCGGAGCGGATGGCGACGACCGGGTTTCCGCGAGTGCGCTATCTGGTGCTCGCGGGCGGCATCATCACGATTCACGCCGGCATCGACGGGGCCTGAGGATGGTCGGGGAGGGATGACGAGGGTGAACGACATCGGAGGAATCGGTTGAATCGCACCGCAGTCCCGCCCCCGGTCACGATGGTCCTGGACGCCGCCGATGCTTGGCTTCCCACTCGCATGGAGGCCGTCGAGGAGCGGCTTCGCCGGCTGGTCGAGGGACACGGTCGGGCGCTGTCCGCCGACGCCGGGGCAACGCTCGCGGCGGGAGGCAAGCGCCTTCGGCCCATGCTCGTCCTGCTGTGCGCCGGGCCACGGGCCGGCGAGCCCGCGATCAGGGCCGCGGCGGCGATCGAGCTCGTGCACATGGCGACGCTCGTCCACGACGACGTCCTGGATGCCGCCCCGCTGCGTCGGGGGCGCCCCACGGTGGTCGCACGGTCGGGACGCGAGCGGGCGCTCGCGGTGGGCGATCTCCTCTTCTCGCGCGCATTCGCCGAGCTGGGCCGCGACGGCGGCGAGCGCCAGGTCGAGCTGCTCTCTCGCGCCTCCGTCGCGCTGGCGCTCGGCGAGCTCGCTCAGCGCCGCGACGCGTTCGACATCTCCATCTCGGCCGAGCGCTACCTGGAGCGGTGCAGGCTGAAGACGGCCCGGTTGTTCGAGTGCGCCTGCTTGATCGGCCGCGCCGGGAAGGGTGGTGAGCTGGCCGCGAATTCCGCCGAGCCGGACCTGTCGCTCGAGCGCGCGCTGGAGACCTTCGGCCGCGAGATCGGGCTGGCGTTCCAGCTCCTGGACGACGTGTTGGACGTCACCGGTCCGCCGGAGCGGACCGGGAAGGCCCGTGGAACCGACCTCCTGGACGGAACGGTCACCCTGCCGCTGATCCTCGCGCGCGAAGAGGACCGCTCGCTGGCCAAGGTCGACCTGCGTGCACTCGACGCGGAGGGCGCGGAGGAGGTCTGCGATCGAGTCGCCGCCACCGGGGCGCTGGAGAGCGTCCGAGCAGATGCTCGCGGACGCGTCGAGACGGCCAAGCGGGCCCTTGTGACCTCGGGCCTTCGCCGCGACCAGCGGCAGCTGCTCGAGCTGGTCGCCGACGGCGTCGTCGAGCGCTACTCCTAACCGCCGAGCCGTGCATTTCCCGCGCCAGGCGCGGATTTTGCACCGCTCGATGTGTGGGCCGCGGCTAGAAGTCCTCGGGGAGGATCTGGTCGCCGTTGAGGGCGGTTACGAAGCGGTCGATCTGCTCCTCCATGTTGGCGCGAACCAGGATGTTGAGGTCGTCGAGCACAGCCTCCGTGCCGCCATCGAGGGCCTCGTCGAGCCGGTCGACCAGCTCCTGGCTGTACCGGCCGCCGCCGTTCCACTCGCACTCCGGGCACCGGAGCGCGACTTGCCACTGGCGGTCGCTGGCCGGAGCCCAATCCGTGGGGTAGACCAGGTCGGAGCCACAGTCGGGACAGACGTTGAGGTCGCCGCGGCGCCGGCGATGTCCTGACCTGCTCCGAGTCTCGAAGACGCTCGGCTCGAGGCCCCGCTGGATGCCGCTCTGCTTGGTTGGCTCCCCGTCTGCCACTTACGAAAGGTGTATCGGCTGTACCACTCAGATGCTTTAAATGGCGCGGCCTACTCATCCTCACCGAAGTTGAGGTAGTAGCGCGACGGCGTCGGCCCCCGCTGACCCTGATACTTCGAGCCGGTCGTGTCGCTCCCGTATGGATGCTCGGCCGGGCTGCTCATGCGGAGGAACGAGATCTGCCCGATCTTCATCCCGGGATAGATGGCGATCGGAAGGTTGGCGACGTTCGACAGCTCGAGGGTGAGATGACCGTCCCATCCGGCGTCGACGAACCCCGCGGTCGAGTGGATGAGCAACCCCAGCCGGCCGAGTGAGCTCTTTCCCTCCAGCCTCGCTACAAGGTCGTCCCCGAGCGCGACGCGCTCGCGGGTCGAGCCCAGCACGAACTCGCCCGGGTGAAGGATGAACGCCTTTCCGTCGTCGACCTCGACCATCTCGGTGAGATCGTCCTGCGGGCGCTTGGGGTCGATGAACGGCGTCGTGTCGTTCCGGAAGACGCGGAAGAACCGATCGACGTGCAGGTCGACGGAAGACGGTTGAATCGCGTCCTCGGCGAGCGGGTCGATCACGATGCCGCCGGCCTCCAGCTCGGCGCGGATCGTCTTGTCGGAGAGGATCACGCGCGGGCAGCGTACCTGCGGGCGAGGAGGGGGGCCCACCGGCGCCGGGATGTCAGACGGCTGCCAGCGACGCCGTGAGCTTGATGCCGAGACCTCGACCCGAGTACCATGCGTCGCGATGCCAAACGTTGGACCACTCGAGTTGGTCGTCGTCCTCATCATCGCCCTGGTGATCTTCGGGCCGAAGCGCCTGCCGGAGCTTGGGCGCTCGATGGGCAAGGGCATTCGCGAGTTCAGGTCGTCGGTCTCCGGGAAGAAGGAGGAGGAGGAGCCTCCGCCGCCTCCGGAGATCGAGGGCGCGCAGGATGCCGGTGAACCCGTCGAGGGCGAGGTCGTTAGCCACCGGAACCCGTAGACCGTGCCGCGTCTGAGGGCGGCGAAGTTCGACGAGCAGATGACGCTCGTCGAGCATCTGGACGAGCTACGTAACCGCCTGATCGTGTCGGCGGCGGTCCTCGTCGTCGCCTGCGGGCTCTGCTTCTGGCAGAACCACCTGCTCCTCGACATCGCGAACGAGCCGCTCCCCAACGACCTTCACGGGCACCCGATCAAGCCGATCACCTTCGGCGTCGCCGAGCCGTTCATGAGCACGCTGAAGATCTCGATCTACGCCGGCATCCTGATCGCGCTCCCGGTCCTGCTCTATCAGGCGTTCGCGTTCTTCCTCCCGGCCCTGAAGCCGACCGAGAAGCGTGTCGTCCTGCCTTTCTTGATCCTGATCCCGGTGCTCTTCATCGCCGGCGTCGTCTTCTCGTATTTCGTCGTGGCGCCCGGCGCCGCGAAGTTCCTTTTGAACTTCAACCAGAACCAGTTCAACATCCAGGTGCGCGCGAGCGAGTACTACGGCTTCCTCATCACCATCCTGCTCGCGATGGGACTCGTGTTTCAGATCCCGATGGGGATCGTGGCGGTGACGCGGCTCGGGATCGCCACCCCCAAGCAGATCGCGAAGAACCGCCGCTACGCCTACCTGATCCTGGCGGTGGTCGCGATGCTGCTGCCGGGGACGGACCCGGTGACGATGCTGATCGAGCTCACTCCCCTGATCCTGTTGTTCGAGTTCTCCCTGATCCTGGCGCGAATGGTCGGCACGCCGAGCGAATCGGCGCCGGCAGGCGAGCCGGATGCGCCCGGGACGCCGGCGAGCTAGCGCCGAGGGGCCCCACTCCGCCAAGCTAGGCTGACCGACGTGCTATTCGATCTTCGGGGCAAGCGCAAGCGCGTCGTGCAGGTCTCGTATGTGATCCTGGCGCTGATCTTCGTCGTCGGCTTCCTGGGCTTCGGGATCGGCGTCGGCGGCGGCCCGGGCGGGATCTTCGACGCGCTCGGCATCGGCAACAGCAGCAACAGCAGCTCGGGGACCGCGCAGTTCCAGGACGAGATCGACGCCGCGCAGGCGAAGCTCGCGAAGAACCCGAACGACACGCAGGCGCTTCTGAAGCTGGCGGAGAACGAGTACCTCCTGGGCAAGGAGGGCGTCACAGTCGATCAGACCACGGGACAGATCACGATCACCAACGACGCTCACACGCAGCTGGGTGCGGCGGCGGACGCCTGGAGCAAGTACCTCCGCGTCAACAAGGGGAATCCGGACACCAAGACGGCCTTCGACATGGTGAACGTCTACGTGATCCTCAACGACGCCGACGGGGCGGCGAAGACGCAGGAGATCATCGCCCAGGATCAGCCAAGCGCTCAGTCCTACGGACAGCTCGCCTACTTCCAATACGCGGGTGGGGACATCAAGGGAGGCGACGCGTCGCGCAACAAGGCCTTCTCGATGGCCTCGGGCAGCCAGCGCAAGCAGCTGGAGGGCACGCTGAAGCAGGCGCGATCGACCGGGATCAAGGTCCAGCAGGCACAGGAGAAGGCACAGCAGGCACAAAAGCAGAGCGGCGGCCCGTCGGGCGCGTCCGGCACGAACCCGCTCCAGAACCCGTTCGGCGGCACGCCGACGACCCCCGCACCGACGACCCCGTAGACGCGCCGCGAGCCCCGCGTCCGGCCGCTGGCTGCTCGCTACCATCGGCGCCCCGGGCCGTTAGCTCAATTGGTAGAGCAGGGGCCTCTTAAGCCCAAGGTTGAAGGTTCGATCCCTTCACGGCCCATCGCGCGCGAGAAAGCCCGGAGCTCGATGGCCCGGCGGGACGGCCGGAGGTTGCCATCGAGGCGTGATCTTCGGACCTCGGACGGGTTATTTGCCCAGGCGGTCAACCGGCCGCCGAGTCCACAAATGGAGGAGGCATGATGCTGAGCACTGTCAAGCCCAAACCCGTGCGATTGCTGATGGCCGCGCTGTTGGCGGCGGCGATGTTCGCCGCGCTGGTGGCCAGCGACGCGCAGGCTGCCCTGAGGCACTTCGACGGCTCGATGCTGTCGAAGGACCGCGCTGCCCATACGTTCCGGATCAAGACCGAAAACGGCAACCGGGTGCGATTCCGCGTCAACGGCAAGACCGAGTTCGAGCGGATCCCGGGCGGCTTCCGCGGTCTCCACCGCGGGCTTCGGGTCGAGGTCAACGCCAAGCGAACCAGCCACGGCTTCGTGGCGAAGCACGTCGAGAAGCACCGCAGGGGCGGGGGCCACGGTGGCGGGGGCGACGACGGTCCGAACCACGGATAGCCCGCATCGGGGTCGACGCGACTCGCCCAGTCTCGGGTTGACGCTTCGATCCTAAATCCCGCCGTCTCCGAGCCGGTTATTAAGCTTTCGGCCGGCTCGGGATGGCGGAGATGCTCACGCGGTCTGAAAACGGCGGTCTCACCGCCGTCGCCTATCGCGGCGACGGGGCGACGCTATTGGCGTTCGACGTCGACGAGGAGCTGGCCGGCGACCTCGCCGGCTTCGCTCTCGAGTTCACGCCGCCCGGGGGCCGCCCGACGCCGATCCGCAACCGCCTCAGCTTCGATGCACCGATCACGGCGGAAACCACGCCGGAGGAGCGCGTCTGGACTCCCACCGATCAGGCGCCGCTGCAGAAGTTCCACTGGATCCACCGCCCTGCGGACGTCGAGCCGGGGGAGTTCCGCTACAGGGTCAGCGCCAAGCTCTTCGACTCCGGCGGAGGACTCAAGTCCGGCCCCTCGACGGAGGTCGCGCTGGAGTTGCTGGATGAGGGCTACAAGGACCTCGATCTCGGCTTCACTCGCGCGTACATCTCCTCACAGGCCTACGCAGCGATCTTTAACAACGCCGACATCGCCCCGGACCACCCCACGATCGACTTCTCCAGCACGCCCTATGAGAAGCAATGGAGCTGGCTCGGCTTTCACGCTCGAAAGCTCATCTTCGACTTCCTGGCCGAGACGCTCGCCGATGACGGCCTGAGCCTGGACGTCTTCGCCTACGACCTGGACGAGCCCGACTTCATCCGCGGGCTGAAGGACCTGGGCCCGAGGCTGCGCCTGTTCCTGGACGATGCGGAGCTGCACGCCGAGACCGGTGACCCTGAGGTGGCCGCCCACCAGCTGCTCGCCGATTCCGCCGGGGCCGAGAACGTCAAGACCGGGCACTTCTCGCGCTTCGCCCACGACAAGGTGATGATCCAGCGCCGCGGCAAGGAGGCGCTCAAGGTTCTGAGCGGCTCCGCCAATTTCTCCATCCGCGGCCTCTACGTGCAGGCCAACAACGTCTTCGTTTTCCGCGACCAGCAGGTCGCCGCGTGGTACTCGGAGGCCTTCGAACAGGCTTGGGACGATCCCAGCGGGTTTTCGCGAGGTGACATCGCGAAGGGCTGGTTCGAGCGCGATGGCGGTGATCTTCCCGAGACCGCGTTGAGCTTTTCTCCGCACGTGAGCGCGGACATCTCACTCGACCGGGTCGCCGACGCGATCGCCGGCGCCCAGAGCTCGGTGCTGTTCTCCGTGATGGAGCTCGGAGGAGGCGGCCGGGTCATGGACGAGCTGCACCGCCTGCCCGATCGCGACCTCTACGCCTTCGGAACGACCCAGTACCGGGACGGCGATCTCTCGGTGACCTCGCCCAATCATCCGGCGGTCGCGGTGCCGTTCGCCTACCTTCACGACAAGGTTCCGGCTCCGTTCCAGGCCGAGATCGCCGGCGGTGCCGGGCAGGTGATCCACAACAAGTTCGTCGTCGTCGATTTCAACGGCGACGATCCGACCATCTTCGCCGGCTCGTCGAATCTGGCCAAGGGAGGGGAGGAGGAGAACGGCGACAACCTGGTCTGCTTCAGCGATTCGAAGCTCGCATCGACCTATGCCGTCGAAGCGATACGCCTGACCGACCACTACCGCTTCCGCGCGGTGCAACAGGACGCGACCAGCGACGAGCCGCTCACCCTGAAGAAGCGGGCGGAGGACTGGGTTCCGGACTACTTCGACCCCGCCAACGCGAAGTTCCGCGAGCGCAACCTGTTCGTCGGCGAGGAGGCCCCGAACACCCGCTGAGTCCACGCCGCCGCTGCGCTTCTCCGATCTCGCGCCCCGCCTCGGCATGCAGCCCCGTTATGGGAGTTGGGCAAGTAGAGAGTGATCGGTCGTTTCCACCGAGCTGACCCGGTAACCCTTCAATTGCCGCGACTCCTCGCACCGATTGAAGACTTGACCTCCCTGAGAGGGGTCAACCCTTCAATCGCCTCCACCGCGGAGGGCGAGTGAAGGGTTAGCGGGATCGGGGGTGGCTCTACTTGAGAGCCGCGGGGGTCCGCCCCACTTGCCAGCCGTCCGCACTCCCTGCTTGCTGAAGTGCGGTCGGGGGCGTGCCCTCCACGCCGCCGTGATCCGCGCTACGCCTTGATCGCGATGCCGATGATCAGGACGACGAAGATCACGACCACCAACGCCTGGACGATGTTCGCGGCCGCTCGCTCGCTGTTCAGGCCCTGCGTCAAGGTAGTGGGCCGCAGGGAGGGCCACCAGCGGTACCTCCGGTCGCCTGGGGCTCCGTAGATCTCGGACTCGAGGCGGATCTTCGCCGTCAACCACACGACGGGATCGTCTTCGCCGGCCCGGAACCCGACCGACCGGCCGTCCCACCCGGGATCGAGGGAGGCCTGCTCCGCGCCGCGAAGCTCGCGGTAGGGCTTCAGGCCCATGAAGCTCGCGCTGACGATCACGATCAGCGCCAGCACGAAGCCGGTCGCGGCGACGTACTCCCAATCGACCCTGCCCGCGGCCGAGGCGATGATTCCCGTGACGACCCCCGCGGAGCCGGGAAGGGGACCGAGCCGGCCCGTGAACGAGGCGCGCGCGTCGCGCAGGCGGTCCCGTTCCCGCTCGATGTCAGCAAGGACGCGGCTCAGCACCTCCACCCGATTGTTCGACCCGTCCGTCATGGTCGCGCGCACCACGCGAGGGACTGCTTCGCCGATGGGTCCCGGGACCCTGCCGGGCAGCCACCGGTCGATCGAGTAGATCGGGCTCCCGGATGAGCGCCTGCCGGTCCCCGGTAGGGTGCGGCGCGTCGCTGAATGAGCTACGTCGACCACACCTGGGTCGCCTACGCCCTCGACGAGCCGGTGGCGACCGAGGCGAGCGAGCGCGCGCTGAAGCGGGTGCGGGCGCATTACGAGCAGCTCTATGTGGAACCGCTCACAGGCGAGTCGCGGGTGTCCCCGGCGATCGGGATGGCCCTTTGGCGCCGCGACGATCCCCGCCTTCGCTGGCCCTGCTGGATCGAGGATGGCGGCACCGCCGTCGCCTCGACGAACGCGGTGACCGGGTGGGAACGGGTGGTCGGCGAGGTCGAGCCGGCCCGGGCACCGCTCGAGCTCGGCCGCGCCCTCGCGAGGGATCCGGAACGCATCGTGGACTTGAACCCCCCGTTCGTCCTTGCGGTGCTCGACTCCGACCCCGAGCGTCTCGTGATCCTCAACGATTTCCTCGCGACGGCGCGTCTCTACGAGCTGCGCACGGCGTCCGGCTGGGTGTGGTCGAACCGGTTGGCGGCGCTGCCCCTCTTCGCCGCTACCGCGCCGGAGCTCGATCCGGATGGCTGGGCGATTCACGCAGCCGCCGGTTGGTTCCTGGGAGATTCGACACCGCTCAGAGGCGCGGCCAAGATTCGCCCGGGCTCGGCGATCACGGTCGAGGGCGCGGCCTCGGGCGCGACCGTCCGCCACCACGAGACCAGCGCAGTCGGGCGCCTGGTCGCTCCTCGGAGGGCGTCACTCGATGAGCAGGCCGGCGAGGCGGCCGAGCAGTCGGTTGCGCTCGCGCGCTCCATCGGGCGGGTCTGGGACGTCGCGCCGGCGATCAACCTCTCCGGCGGGCGCGACTCGCGAATATCGGCAGCGGGAGCCATCGCCGCCGGCCTGGAGGCGCGGTTCCGCACGATGGACATCGAGCCGGGCGAGGTGGACGCCGCGCGCCAGCTCCTCGAGGCCGCGCCGGACACGCTCGAGCTGGCCGTGCTGGACATGGAGTCCGGGACGCCGGACGATTCACTCGCCGAGCGAATCGCCGCGATCCACCTGGTCCACGACGGCATGGCGAATCCGATGGGCGGACAGGGAACGCTCGAGCTTCCGCAGCGCGGTTTCGTGGCGCCGCTGGTGACCGGCCATGGCGGCGAGCTGGCGCACGGCTTCTATTACGACGCCGCGCGCCTTCGGCGCGAGCTGTGGCCAGGGACTCGCCGGCGCATCGTCCGTCGCCTGGAGCGCTCGGGCCGGCAGCGGCACAACTCGGCGCGGGACGACGCCTACGCGCTCTACCTCGCGGAGGTCGAGCGCACGTTGGACGAGGGGCGAGCGCACGGCGTTCGCGGCCCCAGCCTGCTCGACTACTACTACCTGGCCGAGCGCCTGCCGCATCGCGCGGGGCTCGGTTCGCGGAACGATCGCTACTCGGCCTGCGTCACGCCGGCCTTCGTGCGCGGATCATTTGACCTGAAGCCCCGGCAGCGAACGCGCGCAGCGCTTCACCGGGCCGTGATCTCCGAGCTCCTGCCGGCCTGGAACGGAATCCCCTTCTTCCACGGCGGCGGCGGACGCATGCGCCCGATGAAGCGATCCCGGATCTGGGAGCGTCCGCGCCACTCGCGGGACATGGAGGAGATGATCGCCAGCCCGGAGCTCTGGAGCGACGCGTTCGACCCGGCTCGCATCCAGGTGATGTGGGACGAGGCCAAGGCGGGCGACGGCCACTCGCACTACGAGGCGGCGTTCATGCGGATCGCGTGGCGGGTCTGCTACGTGCAGCACGCCGAGCGGCTCGCCGAGCGCATCCGAGCGGATGGAGAGGCGTCTCTCGCCGCCGATGTCGGCCGACGCCCCCCGCGCGCGCGTTAACCTCGCACGCCCACGGGTACCCGAGCGGCGATGCGTTACCTCTACGGCGCCGCCCACGAGCAGTTCTCGCCCGATGACCTGGTGCGCCAGGCGGTCGAGGCGGCGGAGGCTGGATTCGACGGCATCGGCTGCAGCGACCACCTCCAACCCTGGTGGGAGCCGGGGGAGTCGGCGCACGCATGGGTGTGGCTGGGTGCCGTCGGACAGGCGACCCGCGGAGTGGCAATCGGAACGGCGGTGACGCCGCCGGGCCCCCGTTACCACCCGATCCTGATCGCCCAGGCCTGGGCGACGCTCGAGCGGATGTTTCCGGGACGGCCGTTCCTGGGGCTCGGTTCGGGGGAGTCGCTCAACGAGTCGCCGCTGGGTGCCGATTGGCCGTCGGTGTCCGATCAGGTGGATCGGATGGAGGAGGCGCTGGAGATCATCAATGCGCTGTTCGCGGGCGAGCACGTGAGCCGCGAGGGCAGGTTCTTCCGCGCGCACGACGCCTACCTGCACACGCCTCCCCAGCGCCGTCCGCCGATCTACGTGTCGGCGTTCGGGCCGCGCGCCGCCGGGGTGGCCGCCCGCCATGGCGACGGCCTGTGGACGCTGGCCGATCCGGAGAGCGCGCCGGGCGTGATCGAGGCCTACCGGTCGGCTTGCGACGACGCGGGCAGGAACCCGGGCGAGATCGTCCTCCAGCTCCAGTTCTCGTGGGCGGAGGACGACGACGCGGCGCTCGAGGGCGCACGTGTCTGGAAGGGGGCGCAGCCGGACGAGTTCTACACCGACGACTGGCACGACCCGAAGGCGATGCACGAGCACGCGAAGTCGCAGGTGAGCGACGAGGACCTCGCCGAAGCCCTCGCGATCTCGTCCGACCCCGAGGTGCACGCCGACCGGATCCGCGAGGCGGAGAAGCTCGGGGCGACCACCATGGCGCTCATGAACTGCTCGGGCGCTGACCCTCACGGCGCGATCGCCGTCTACGGCAGTGGCGTCCTGCCGACGCTGAAGTCCGTGCGGGCCTAGCCTCCCCGGCGGCGCAGCCGGGCTTCCGATGCGCTGAGGAACTCCACGACCGCGGCGGGGTCGAGCGGGATCCCATCCGTGCGGGCCGCGAGCGCTCGCGACACCAGATCGGCAGGGGCCAGTCCGCGGTCGACGGCCCATCGTCCCGCGACCGGCTTCGACGACCACCGCGCCTCCTCCGCGTAGCACAGCGCGCGGCAGGCGTTGAGCACGGCGTCACTCGAGTCGGTCGCGTGATCGCGGTGCCACCGCAGCGAGTCGATCAGCACGGGGATCAGATCGAGCGGGGGAATGGGAGGGAAGACCTCGCGAGCGGGAGGTCCGACGAGCGCGCTCCCGGCCTGCGAGAGAACGCTGCGATCGATAGCGAACCAGTGGGATGCAACACCCGGATGGCCCCGCAGCTGGACGGACAGGGGCAGGTCCGTCCCGGTGTTGAGGTTCAGCTCGAAGTCGGATGCGGCCGATCCCGACCGCGCCACATCGACCCGATAGACGACCAGCTCGAGGGATCGTGCGGGGCAGGGGAGCGCCTCGTGGCGCATGGCGGCGACCAGTGCCTCGGCCGACCCTCGGGACAGCGGTGTCCACACGACCGCTGCCAGATCGAGGTCACTGCGGCCCGGCAGGTAGTCGCCGAGGGCGTACGAGCCCCCGACGTACGCGCCCACCAGGTTCGTGCCGAGCACCTCGCGGAGCCGCTCGCCTGCGGTCGCGAGGTAGCCGGTTTCAGGGCTATGCGGGGGACAAGGTTTCTGAGGGATCCGACAGGGTAGAGGGCGGCCAGTCGAACCGGGAGGAGGAGATAGCGACGGCTTGGTTCAGGCTACGGCTGGTCGGTGTCGCAGGTTTGGTGTGCTTCGCCTTGATCGCAGCCGGATGCGGCAGCTCGGGCAGCGGAGGCACCGTCACCCTGAACTGGTTCGTCGCGACCCAGCCGGGCGGAACGATCGAGCAGGTCGCGAAGGACTGCAGCAAGGCCTCCGGCGGCCGATACACGATCGACGTTCAGCTTCTCCCGACGGACGCAAGCCAGCAGCGTGAGCAGCTCGTCCGCCGCCTCGCCGCGAAGGACTCGACGGTTGACCTCATCGGCATGGACGTCATCTGGACCGGCGAGTTCGCCAACGCCGGCTGGATCTCTCCGTTTCCGGAGCCCGAGGCGACGGAGGTGACCAAGGACGTCTTTCCGAGCGTCGTCGACACGGCGTCCTTCGAGAAGAAGGTCTACGGGGCGCCCTTCAACTCGAACACCCAGCTGCTCTGGTACCGGAAGGACCTCGTCAAGAAGGCGCCCGAGACCTGGGATCAGATGATCAAGGAGGCGGACAAGCTCGCGTCGCAGGGCAAGCCGGCCCTGATCCAGGTCCAGGCCAATAAGTACGAGGGCTTCACGGTGTGGTTCAACGCGTTGGTCGAGTCCGCGGGCGGGACCATCCTTTCGGGCCCCACCACCGTCTCGTTGCCGGAGACGCCCACCGAGGACGCCCTGAAAGTGATGGGCAGCCTCGCCGCCTCCGCGGGGGCCGCTCCGAACATCTCCACCTCGGACGAGGACACGGCGCGGCTCGGCTTCGAGGACGGGAGCTCGGCGTTCATGCTCAATTACACGTTCGCCTACGCGAGCGCCGAGGCGAACGCGCCGGACGTATTCAAGAACATGGGATTCGCCCGGTATCCACGCGTGGTCGCCAGCAAGCCCAGCAAGCCGCCCCTGGGCGGGTTCAACATCGGGGTCGGGGCCTACTCCACCCACCAGGATCTGGCGTTCGACGCGGCGGCGTGCATCGGCAGCGACAAGAGCGAGCTGACGGCCACCGAGCTCGACGGACTACCGCCGAGCCGCGAGCACCTCTACACGGACAAGGTCGTCACGAAGGCGTATCCGGGCTTCTCCCAGCTCGTCAAGGAGTCGATCGACGCCGCCGGTCCCCGACCGCTGACCCCGGCGTATCAGGACGTGAGCCTCGCGATTCAGGACACGCTGCAGCCGCCCGATCGGATCGATCCGAGCGACGTGACGTCGCTCTACGACGAGCTGAAGTCGAGGCTCGAGGACGCGGTCAATGGGAAGGGGCTGTTTTGAGCGCCCTCGCTGGTCGTTTGCGGCTCGGCAGGCGCGGCGGTGTGAGCGACCGCAGCCGAGAGGAGCGCCGGCTCGGCTGGATGCTCTGCGCCCCGGCAGTGATCGCGATGTTGCTGGTGACCGCCTACCCGATCGGCTACGCGATCGTCCTGTCGGTGCAGCACATCGACCTGCGGTTCCCCAACGAGGGTGGCTGGGTCGGTCTCACGAATTACCAGACGGTCCTGACCTCATCGCTGTGGTGGACGGATGTGCTCAACACGGTGATCATCACTGTCGTCTCGGTTTCGATCGAGCTCGCGCTGGGCATGGCGCTCGCGCTGGTCATGCACCGTGCGATCTTCGGCCGTGGCCTGGTGCGCACGTCCGTCCTGGTCCCCTACGGCATCGTCACCGTGGTCGCGGCATTCGCGTGGTTCTTCGCCTTCGATCCCGGGACCGGCTTCGTCAATCACCTACCGCTGATCGCGGACGACAAGGCCTGGTTCGGAGATCGGTGGAGTGCGATCGGGGTGATCATCGCCGCCGAGGTCTGGAAGACGACGCCCTTCATGGCGCTCCTGTTGCTGGCCGGTCTGACGACGATCGACGGCGGGCTGTACGAGGCGGCGAAGGTCGACGGGGCCAACGCGGTCCAGCGCTTCTTCCGCATCACCCTGCCGCTGATGAAGCCGGCGATCCTCGTCGCCCTGCTGTTCCGCACCCTCGATGCCTTCAGGGTCTTCGACACGATCTTCATCATGACCCGGGGCGCTCAGAACACCGAGTCGGTGTCGATCCTTGGCTACAACCAGATCATCTCGCGGACGAATCTGGGACTCGGCTCCGCAGTCTCGGTGCTGATCTTCATCGCGGTGCTCCTGATCGCGTTCGCGTTCGTGCGGCTGCTCGGCGTCCGGATGGCGGAGGGTAGGCCGGGCGCGTGATGGGAGGCAGAAAGTGAGGCGCGGCACCAGGGAGTACGGGGCGTGGAGCATCGGACTCCTGCTCGTCCTGGTCTTCGCGCTGCTCCCGGTGGTGTGGATCATCTCACTGTCCCTGAAGACCCCGACGACGGTGGGCGATGGGCGCTTCCTGCCGGCGGGCGGCCAATGGACGCTCGACAACTACAAGGTGTTGTTCGAGGGCGGGTTCGACAACAGCCCGTTCATCCACCCGCTGATCAACTCGATCGCCATCGCCCTGATCGCGACGGCGATCGCGATCGTCCTCGCCGCGTTCGCCGCCTACGCGATCGCTCGCCTCAACTTCCCCGGCAAGGGGCTGATCCTCGGCGGGGCGCTCGCGATCGCGATGTTCCCGGCCATCTCCACCATCGGCCCCCTGTTCGACATGTGGCGGTCGATCGGGCTGTACGACACCTACCTGGGGCTGATCATCCCGTACCTGACGTTCTCGCTGCCGCTGGCGATCTACACTCTCGTCGCCTTCTACCGTGAGATCCCGTGGGACCTCGAACAGGCGGCGCAGGTGGACGGGGCGACGCCATTCCAGGCATTCCGGAGGGTGATCTTGCCACTCGCCGCCCCAGGGACGTTCACAGCGGCGATCCTCGTCTTCATCTTCTGCTGGAACGACTTCCTGTTCGCGATCACGCTGACATCGTCCAACAACGCGCGCACCGTTCCCGCCGCGCTCGCGTTCTTCACCGGGGAGTCGCAGTTCACCGCCCCCACGGGCAACATCGCGGCGGCCGCGGTGATCGTGACCATCCCGATCATCATCTTCGTACTGTTCTTCCAGCGCCGAATCGTGGCCGGGCTGACCGCGGGCGCCGTCAAGGGATAAGGAGGGAGACGTAATGGCCGAGATCGTTCTCGAGAAGGTCACCAAGCGTTATGCGGACGGCTTCGAGGCCGTGCGGAACATGGACCTGGACATCAACGACGGTGAGTTCATGATCCTGGTCGGTCCGTCCGGGTCGGGGAAGTCGACCGCGCTGCGGATGATCGCCGGGCTCGAGGACATCTCGGATGGCCAGGTGCGCATCGGCGACACGGTCGTCAACCAGATCGCCCCGAAGGACCGCGACATCGCGATGGTCTTCCAGAACTACGCGCTCTACCCGCACATGACGGTCAGGGAGAACATGGCGTTCCCGCTGAAGCTCGCGGGGGCCTCCAAGGAGGAGATCGACAACAAGGTGCAGGAGGCGGCCGAGATCCTCGATCTCACCGAGCATCTGGACCGAAAGCCGGCGAACCTGTCCGGCGGCCAGCGCCAGCGCGTCGCGATGGGCCGCGCGATCGTTCGAAATCCGAAGGCGTTCCTGATGGACGAGCCGCTCTCGAACCTCGACGCGAAGCTGCGCGTCCAGATGCGCACGGAGGTTTCGCGCATCCAGTCGCGGCTCGGCACGACGACGGTCTACGTGACCCACGATCAGACCGAGGCGATGACCCTGGGCGACCGCGTGGCGGTGCTCCGCGGGGGTGTGCTTCAGCAGGTCGGATCGCCCGCGGAGCTATACGACCATCCGGTGAACCTCTTCGTCGCCGGGTTCATCGGCTCACCGTCGATGAACTTCATGCCCGCCACTCTCGACGGCGACACACTCCGCATTCCCCTAGGCGACGTCCGCTTGGCCGATGACGCGCGCCAGCGCGCTGCGGGCGCCCAATCGGGCCAAACCGTGGTCGCCGGCATCCGGCCCGAGAGCTTCGAGGATGCGTCGCTCGTGCCCGAAGACGCGCGCCATTCCGGCACGACGTTCAAGACGAAGATCGACCTGGTGGAGTCGCTGGGCGCGGAGAAGTACGCCTATTTCCGGGTCGAGGAATCACAGATCGAGTCCGATGAGCTCCGCGAGCTCGCCGAGGACACGGGCTCGGCGGAGTTGGGCGCGACCGAGGGGCAGGTGGTCGCCCGTCTCGAGCCCGCGAGCGGGATCGAGAGGGGGACCGAGGCGGAGCTGTGGGTCGATTCGCGCAAAATCCACTTCTTCGACCTGGAGAGCGGCCGCACGCTGGCAGACGGAGCGACCGCTCAGCGCTGACCTACCGCAGCTCCTTGCGGAGGCGGTGGACCATCGTGTCCTCGTCCCTGGACGGCCGGCGCAGCGAGTCGCGGATGCGTTCGACGACCTCGTCGTTCCACTCGTGCGTACGGAGGAGCAGGTATCGGAGACCCGCGACCCGCATGTAGGCCTCGGTCTCCGTTCCCGAGCCGACCAGGTCGGCATCACGGAGCATCTGCACCACCGGCGCATATTCGTCGCGGAACCAGCCCTCGGCGACGGCCTCGCGGGTCATGAACTCGCCCAGCCCCTGCATGGCGCGAAATCCCCATGCCTCGACGCTCGCCGCGAGCTCGGCGTAACGCCACTCATCGCTCAGCTGGATTCCGTCCCGTAGCTCCGGCGGCAACGGGACCCGTTCGAAGAACAGGCGCTCGTGGCTCTTCAGGGCGAGGTCGCGGAGCCTGGTTCGTTGGTCTGCCCCGACGGCGGTGACGATGTCGGTGACGTAGGCGTCGATGGTCTCCAGGCGCATGGCCCGCGCCACCGAAACGCGATGGTGTCCGTCGCGGACGAAGTGCAGGTCCCCGATCCTGTAGACGTCGATCGGGGGCATTGACTTTCCGCGCCTGATCGCCTCCGCGATGCCCTCCCATCGACGCCGCACGCGGCGCGACGTGGGGCGGAAGCTGCGGTCGAAGTCGCGGGAGCGGTCCACGGTCCCCACGATCGAATCGAGCGGTATCACCTGAGATCCAAGGCGCCTCTCCCCCCGCCAGCCGAGCGCCTCGACGACCTCGTCGAACGGCAGGATGACGTTGACGTCGTCAGGCTCGCGCCGCAGCCTGCGGGCCAGGCGCGACAGGGCCTGCCGCCGCCGCGCGCGGCTGAAATCGCTCTGCGCGTCCTGCGTGGGAAAGCCGGTGTCGGCCAAGATCTTGTGGTGAGGAGCTTTAGCTCCGAAACTGGCTGGTGCCGTTCATGGGATAGGTGGTGAGGAGCTTTAGCTCCGACTGGCTGGTGCCGTTCATGGATCGGTAGTGAGGAGCTCTAGCTCCGAAACTGGCTGGTGCCGTTCATGGATTCCAGGGTAGCTCCGGCGCGCCGAGCCGGGAGCCTAGGCCTGTTCAGCGGCCACGGGCGCCTCGGCGCCGGCGAACCGGGTCCTCAGGACCTTCTTGTCGAACTTGCCCACCGACGTCTTCGGCACCTCGTCGATGAACTCGATCCGGTCCGGGATCCACCACTTGGCGACGCGTTCGGCGAGGTGCGCCCGGATGCGGTCGGCGTCGAGATCGGAGTCCGGCCGGCGTACGACGCAGGCGCAGGGACGCTCGCCCCAGCGCTCATCGGACACCGCGATCACGGCCGCCTCGAGGACCTCCGGATGGGCCATCACCTCGTTCTCCAGCTCGACCGACGAGATCCACTCGCCGCCGGACTTGATCAGATCCCTGGTGCGGTCCACGAGCCTCACGTACGAGCCACGCTCGAGCTCGGCCACGTCGCCGGTGCGCAGCCAACCGTCCTCGGTGAACTTCTCGGCGCCGCTCTCGTCCTCGTAGTAGGCGCGGGCGACCCACGGTCCGCGGACCTGGAGCTCGCCGCCGCTCTCGGCATCGATCCGGAAGTCGATCAGCGGCAGGACACGTCCCTGGGTGGCACGCAGCGCGTAGGACTCGTCGTCGGTGAGCTCGACGTCGCCGGGAAGTCGCGCGGTCGCGGCAAGGGGGCTCGTCTCGGTCATCCCCCAACCCTGGAGCAGCGGGATTCCGAAGCGCTCGGCATAGCCACGGATCAGGCTCTCCGGGACGGCCGACCCGCCGCCCTTCAATTCGCGGACGCTGCTCAGATCGGGTCGGGGGTCGAGCGCCAGGATGCCGTTCCAGATGGTCGGCACGCCGGCGGCCCAGGTCACTCGCTCGGACTCGATCAGATCGGACAACCCACGCGGTGAGAGGTCGGGTCCCGGCAGCACCTGCCTGGCGCCGATCATCGTCGCCACGTAGGGGATGCCCCACGCCATGGCATGGAACATGGGAACGACCGACATCACCGAGTCGGCCTGGCTGAAGCCCATCGAATCGGGAAGCCCGGCGCCGAGCGTGTGCAGGACGATCGAGCGGTGTGAGTAGAGAACCCCCTTTGGCCGTCCGGTCGTGCCACTCGTGTAGCACATGGCTGCGGCAGTGGCCTCGGGGAACTCCGGGAACTTGAAGCCCGGATCGCCTTCCGCGATCAGCTCCTCGTAGTCGAGCGCCCCGCCGCGCTCGCCGGGGCCATCGGGCATCACCACCTCGCGCTCGGTGGCATCGAAGGTGGGCATGGCGTCCGCGAGCGAGGCGTCGACGAAGACCAGACGATCGTCGGCGTGCGTCGTGATGTAGTGAAGGTCCTTCTCGAATAGCCGGACGTTCAGCGTGTGCAGGACCGCACCCATCGACGGCACCGCCAGATAGAGCTCCAGATGGCGCAGCGAGTTCCAGGCGAAGCTGGCCACCCGGTCGCCCGGCTCGACACCGAGCTGGGTCAGCGCGCTCGCCAGCCGCCTGGAACGCTCGACGATCCGTGCGTAGGTCGTGCGCTCCAGTCCGTCCTGAGTCCTGGCCGTGACCTCGCGATCGCCGAAGATCGCCTCGGCACGCTCGGCGAGTTGCTTGACCAGGAGCGGGCGATCCATCATCAGCCCGTCCATCGTGGCTCCCTCCGTGCCGTTTGCCTAATCCTGCGGCCGCGCCTCACCTGTTATCTGGTAGCTCAGATACCAGATGATGTGGCGCGTCGCCCCCATGCCGAGGTTTAACGGGACGAGAAACCTCTTCATCGACATCGAAATCTATCTACCCGCGACCCCCGGCAGCTACTCGCCCCGAAATAATCCGTAAGGGTTTGCTCATGCGCGTCCTGATCGTGGGAGAAGGGCCGGAGACCGCCTCGATCGGCGAGGGCCTGGAGGCTGCGGGAGTAGCCGTCGAGCGCCGCGGCGCCAATCCTCCGGCCGCGGATGGATCCGAGGAGCTCCTCGAGATCGCGCGTGATCTAGTCGACGTCGAGCGGGTGCTGAGCGAGGACCGCGCTGACGCCGTTCTGGTCGGCTCGCACTCCTCGGCGGCCCTCGCCGCGATCATCGTCGCGACCAAACTGGGGACGCCGGTCGCACGCCTTGAACGGTCTGGCGAGGCCACGCCCGAGGATGCCAACGCCCGCGTGATCCGCCAGCTCGCGGACACGGCGCTTGCGCCGGACCCGGCCGCGATCGTGAATTGGCTGCGGGGCGGCTACAGTCCGCGGGCATGAAGGTAGGGATCGTCGGCCTCGGATATGTCGGGTTGCCGCTGGCGGCCGCGTTCGCGGAAGCCGGATGCGACGTCGTGGGAGTGGACACGGACGCCCGCCGGGTCGAGCGACTGCGACGGAGCGAGTCCGACGTCGAGGACGTCTCGTCGGACCGGCTGCGATCGATCGCCGAGCGCTTCACCGCCACGGACTCCTACCGATCGCTCGCCGCGTGCGATGCCGTGATCGTCTGCGTCCCGACGCCGCTCGCCAATCATCGCGACCCCGACCTCTCCTACCTCATCGACGCCGCGACGCAGCTCTCGCGGGTGCTCCACGAGGGGCGGCTTGTCGTGCTGGAGTCGACGACCTATCCCGGGACGACTCGGGAGCGGCTTCTGCCGATCCTCGAGGAGTCCGGGCTGGCCGCCGGCCGGGAGTTCAACCTCGCCTACTCGCCCGAGCGCATCGATCCGGGCCGGACCGATCACACCGTGAGGACCACGCCGAAGGTCGTGGGCGGGCTGACGGACGACTGCCGGCGACGGGCGGCAGCGCTCTATGGATTGATCTGTGACGAGGTGGTCGAGGTCTCGTCCCCGGAGGTCGCCGAGCTGACGAAGCTGCTCGAGAACATCTTCCGCTCAGTCAACATCGCCCTCGTCAACGAGCTCGCGCAGCTGTGCGACCGGATGGGCATCGACGTCTGGGAGGTCGTCGACGCGGCGGGCACGAAGCCGTTCGGCTTCATGCGGTTCGACCCCGGGCCGGGAATGGGGGGCCACTGCCTTCCCATCGATCCGTTCTACCTGGCCTTCAAGGCTCGCGAGCACGACTTCTACACCGAGTTCATCGAGCTCGCGGGAAAGCTGAATCAGGCGCAGCCGGATTTCTGCGTCCAGAAGATCGAACGCGCTCTCAACGACGTGTCGAAGCCGGTGCGCGGCTCGCGCGTGCTGCTCCTCGGGGTCGCCTACAAGGCGGGGGTCGGTGACCTGCGCGAGGCGCCCGCGCTCAAGATCGTGCGGCGCCTGCGCGAGCTGGGTGCCGATATCGCCTATCACGACCCGCACGTCCCCGAGCTCGCCGAGCACGGGCTCCAATCGGTCGACCTCGACGACGAGGTCGCGGCCGCCGACGTAGTGTGCATCGTGACGGCCCATCCGGAGATCGACTACGAGGGGGTAGTGCGGGAGGCGCAGCTCGTGCTGGATCTGCGCGGCGTCACCCGGGGGATCAGGGCGCCGAATCTCGTTCGCCTCTAGCGGGACCATCGGTTACGGCGTGAGGAGCGGGCTCAAGCGGATCGTTACTCGCCGCCGGGCGCGCGCCGCCGACCGGCTCACATTGGGTCTCGCAGCCATCGCGATGGCCACCGCGGGCACGGTGATCGTCGGCGAGGGAATCAGGCTCGCCTGGCGGCGGCTCCAGCGCGACCCGGGCCCGCAGCTGCCGCTGGAGAGCGCGGGCCGAGCGACCCAGGACGCGGTCGCGGTGCTCGTCGAGGGCTACGAGGCGACGTCGCGGACCGAAAAGGTCCTCTTCAACATGCTCACGGGCTTCGTCTTCGCGTTCGCTCTGATCCGGCTGTCGACCGCTGGAATCCGGGGTGGCTGGTGGCCGGCGGGAAATGTCCGCCTCGGTGGCCGCCACATCCACCACTTCATCCCCGGCATCCTGACCGCGTTCGGGTCCGGCGCGCTGGCCCTGCTGACCCGCAGCGACACGCTGGAGCGAGGGCTCGCCATCCCGTTCGGCGCGGGGATCGGGCTGACGTTCGACGAGGCCGCGCTGCTGCTCGATCTGCGCGACGTCTACTGGACGCGCGAGGGCATCCTGAGCGTCCAGGTCAGCCTCGGGCTCGCTGCCACGCTGGGCGGAGCCATCCTCGCGATGCGGATGCTCCGTCGTGGCGAGGAGCGGGTGGAGGCCGCGGGGCGCATCCCGCCGAAGCCCTACTCGTCCTTCCTGGGCACTCGGTAGCGGGCGAACAGCTCGCCGTCCTCGCTCAGCAGCCACACGAGCTCGAGTGGCCGCTCCAGCTCGGGGAGGTCGACCGCCAAGCCGGGCCCGTCGCCGCCGGCGAGCTTGGGAGCGCTGGTGATGAACAACTCGTCCACCAGGCCGGCCTCGATGAGCTGGGCGTGAAGGCGCGGGCCGCCTTCGCACATGAGCGCGCGGACGCCGCGCTCGCGGCGCAGGTGGCCGAGCGCATCCCGAAGGTCGACGGCGCCCTCGTGACGCACCACGCGGACCTCCGCCTCGGTCGCCGGTGGTCTCGCGTCCGACGTGCTGAAGATGAGCACCCGCGCGCCCCGATCGGCGAATACCGGCGCGTCCCACGGGAGATCGAGCCGCCCGCTCACGATCACGAGCAGTGGATCCTGCGACAGACCGCGGCGCTCGCGTCGCCCGCGCTTCGCCGGGTCCGACAGGGGTCGTCCGTAGCGCTCCGCACGCATCGTCCCCGCCCCGATCATGACCGCGTCCACCGCGGTGCGCAGGCAGACGAGCAGTTGGGTATCGGTGTCGCTCCCGATCGCCCCCGATCGCCCGTGCAGCGTGGCCTTGCCATCGACGGTGAGCGCGAAGTTGGTCACCACGTAGGGGCGGTGCGCGGGCGGATTGGCGATCAGGTCCAGCTCATGGACCTGAGCGACGACGTCCGTCGTCCCCGGATCGGGGAGGAGGCGCCGCACCGCCCTCAGCCCGATTCGAGCTCGGCGAGGTGGTCCACGTTGGCCCGGTCGCCCGCCTCCAGGCTGGGTGACGCCGAAAACCAGGCGTCCAGGATCTCGCTGAGATCGGTCCGCGAGGTGGCGTGCAGGCTGAGCGCGAGAACGTTGGCGTCGTTCCACCGCCGAGCGCCCTCCGCCGTCTCCGCGTCACCGCACAGCGCGGCCCGGACGCCGCCGACCTTGTTCGCGGCGATCGAGGCTCCCGTGCCCGTCCAGCAGCAGACGATCCCCTGTTCCGCCCTGCCCGTCGCCACGTCCCGCGCAGCCGCCTCGCTCGCCCACGCCCAGTCGTCGCGCTCGGCGTCGTTCAGGACGCCGTGCGGGATCGGCTCGTGCCCGCGCCGGCGAAGCTCGTCGACCACCGCCTCGGCGATGCCCACTCGCTCGTCAGCTGCAACAGCGATTCGCATCGGCCAAGCTTAGGACCCCACTCCACACCGCGATTGTCGGATTTCTCGCGCTACGGCCGATTGAATCCGACCATGCTGCGAGGCGGGTTAGGTGAGCCAACCGAATCTGCGCCCGGCGAAACCCTCGAGGCGCGCGACGTCCTCGCTGAAGAGGTCGATCAGATACTCCCTCAGGCTCTCGGGCAGCGCCGGCTTCGGTGCCTCGCCGCCCGCCGGGTCGTGGATGAGCCGCTCGACGACCCAGCGCAGCGACTCGGGCAGCCGGTCGAAATTGCGATCGACCCCGCGCAGGCCAGGCAGCCGCACCGCCCGGTCCAGGATCCGGAAGCGGCTGCCGGTCTTGGCCGCGCCGGTCTCCCACTCGCGATCGAATTCCTCGGACGTGAAGTCGGGATCGACATCCAGGAACGCGAACGCCCGGCGCATCGTCGCCGGACGAGCCCGCTTCAGCTCCTCGCGGCTGACGATCTCGATGCGCTCGAAGGACTCGAGGTACGACTCGAGCTGGAAGAAGTAGCGGCTGCGCGTGACGTAGCTCGACTCGGGATCTGCCAGGGCCTCCGCAAGCGGGCGGTCGTCGTAGCCGCCACCGACGTTGTGGAGGTAGTGGGAGAGCATCCGGTCGATGGGGTCGCGGACGACGTAGATGAGCCGGACCGCATCGCCGAGGACGTCGCGCATCCGGTCCGCGACCCCGGCGAACGCCGGCCTGTTCGTGTAGTGGGGGGAGCTCTCGCCGCGCACGGGCGCCTTGGGATCGAAGTGTCCGGCATACCATTCGCGCCCCAGAGGCCAGTTCAGCTCGGCGACGAAGAAGTTGAGCTCCTTCGGCCGCGACATCGCGATCTCGGGATGGAGGCTCAGGTAGTGGTGAAGGCTCGTCGTCCCGCACTTGAGGCCGCCGATGATGATCAGGTTTGGGAGGGCGCCCTCGATTCGCCGGCGTCGGGCGCGACGGGCCCGGCGGCGCTCCGCGGCGAAGCGGTCGTGCGCGCGGGCGACCATCGCCCGGTCGGCGGGATCGCTTGGGATTCCGTCAGCCCCCGGCGCCAAGCCGCTTCGCCGCGTCGCGAAGGTTCTTGACGGTCGCCGACGGCGCCTTGCGCCCCTCGAGCTTCTCGCCCTTGCGGTTGACCCAGATCACGGGGACGTTCATCTTCAGCAACGGCGCCACGTCGGTCTCGTAGCCGCTCGCGATGTGGAGCCAGCCCTTCTTCCCGCCGATCCGGCGGGCGCACTCCTTGAAGTGCGCCGGATCGGGTTTGTAGCTGCGGACCTGCTGGGCCGTGACGACCAGGTCGAGCTCGGTGCGCAGGTGGCGCCTGGAGACGCCCAGCAGCTTGTCGTCGATGTTGGAGACGATGCCGACCTCATAGCGCTTGGCGAGGCGGTCCATGGCAGCGTTGGCCTCGCGAAACGGCAGCCAGTGGCCCACGCTGTCGGGGAGGAACTGGGCACGCGAGGGCTCGAGCTCCCAGCCGATCTCCTTCGCGGCCCGGACGGCCGCGCGGCGCAGGACCTCGGCGTAGAGCTCGTACGAGCCGCGGATGATCTCGGACTCGATCTCGAAGTACCGGTTCAGGAACGACTCCTCGTCGAAGCTGAACCCGTCGCGGTCGGCCTCCCTGCGGAAGGCCTCGAGGATTCCCTTCTCCCAATCGATCAGGGAGCCGTAGCAGTCCGTGGTCACCCAGGTGATGTCCTTGAGCTTCGGCAGCGCCATGAGCGGCGGGATTATGCCAAGCGGCACATTTCCAACCCCCGGCAGCATCGATCCCGCCCGATCGCGGCTCGGATAGGCTCCTCCGCCAATGAAGAGCCCATGCTGCCCCCGTAGGGCCTAGAGCGTCAGTGGACCTCCTCGAGTATCAGGGGAAGCAGCTCTTCGCCAAGCACGGCGTCCCCGTGCCGGAGGGTCGCCCCGCCGACACCGTGCCCACGGTCGTCGAGGCCGCCGACGAGCTCGGCTACCCGGTCGTGATCAAGGCGCAGGTCCGCATCGGCAAGCGCGGGAAGGCCGGCGGGATCAAGATCGCGAACGACCGCGACGAGGCCACGCGCCACGCCGAGGCGATCATCGGCATGGACATCAGGGGCTTTCGAGTCCACGAGGTCTGGGTGGAGCGGGCCTCGCGAATCGACGCCGAGTACTACGCGTCGCTCATCCTCGACCGCTCGGAGAAGAAGCTCTTGGCGATCCTTTCGCGAATGGGCGGCATGGACGTCGAGGAGGTTGCCGAGACCGATCCCGGAGCTCTGATCAAGCGCCACATCGAGCCCGGCGAGCGGTTCACGATCGAGGTCGCCCGCGGGATGGCGATCGATGCGCGGATCGACGAGGACGTCACCGACGGGGTCGCGGAGCTCCTGGTCAAGCTCCACGACGTCGCTCTGGCCGAGGACGCGACGCTGATCGAGGTCAATCCGATGATCGTGACCTCGGATCGCGGGGTCGTGGCGCTCGACTCCAAGGTTACGATCGACAACAACGCCCTGTACCGACATGAGGACCTCGCCGAGCTGCGCGACCGCTCGGCCGAGGACCCGCAGGAGCGGATGGCGAAGGAGCGGGGCGTCACCTACGTCAAGCTCGGGGGGGACATCGGGATCCTCGGCAACGGCGCCGGTCTCTGCATGGCGACCCTCGACATCGTCGCGCAGGCGGGCGGCAGGCCGGCGAACTTCCTCGACGCGGGCGGCGGCTCGAAAGCCGACGCGATCGTCGACGCCCTCGAGGTCATCACCTCGGACGAGAACGTGGACGCAATCCTCTTCAACATCTTCGGCGGCATCACGCGCTGCGACGAGATCGCCAAGGGGATCATCGAGGCGTCGCGCAGGATCGACATCGACGTCCCGCTCGTGGTACGCCTCGACGGCACCAACTCGGCCGAGGGGCTCGGTCTTCTGGCCGACGCCGAGCTTCCGAACCTCCACCTGGAGAAGACGATGCTCGGGGCCGCCGAACGCGTCGTCCAGATCTCGCGGAGCTGATGTCCATCATCGTCGACACCGAGACGAAGCTCGTGATCTCCGGCCTCACCGGTAGGGAGGGCTCGTTCCACGGGCTGCGCAATCGCGGCTACGGCACGGATGTCGTCGCCGGGGTGACGCCCGGCAAGGGTGGCCAGGAGGTCGAGGGCATCCCGGTCTTCGACGAGATCGCGCAGGCGGTGGAGGAGCGGGGCGCGAATACCTCGATGATCTTCGTCCCGGCGCGGTTCGCCGCCGCAGCCATGGAGGAGGCGATCGCCGCGGGTGTCCACACGGTGATCACGATCACCGAGGGAATCCCGGTGCTGGACATGCTGCGGGTCTACTGGACGGCCACCGAGTCCGGCGTCCGCCTCATCGGCCCGAACTGCCCCGGGGTCCTCTCGCCCGGAAAGTCGAACGTGGGGATCATTCCGGCGCAGTTCTTCGATCCCGGCTCGATCGGCGTGGTCTCGAAGTCCGGCACCCTCACCTACCAGATCGGCAACGAGCTGAAGCAGGCGGGCATGGGGAACTCATCCATCGTCGGGATCGGCGGCGACCCGATCGTGGGCTCGGACTTCATCGACGTCCTTGGGCTCTACGAGGCGGACGACGAGACCGAGCTGATCGTGATGGTCGGCGAGATCGGCGGCGACGCCGAGGAGCGGGCGGCCGACTACATCGCGGGGCATCTGTCGAAGCCGGTCGTCGCCTACATCGCCGGCTTCACGGCGCCGCCTGGCAAGCAGATGGGACATGCCGGCGCGATCATCTCGGGCTCCTCGGGAACGGCCGCGGCCAAGAAGGCCGCCCTGGAGGAGCGCGGGGTCCGCGTCGGCCGTTCACCGACCGAGACGGCCCAGCTCGCGGTCGAAACGCTCCAGGCGGCGCAGGCCTAGGCGCCGCTCACAGCCTTCTCCACGGCCGCCATCGCCTCATCGCGAGGGGTGGCGCGAGTTCGCCTCGTGTGTCAGGGTCAACTCGGCCACCCCCTCATTGCAGCGCCGAAGGTGTATCGGTGGTGCACGGATGTAACGAGTTCGTGCCGACTTATACTCGGGCGCCGATGGCCTCCGAGCTCATCAGCTTCGCCCGCGGCGCCCCCAGCGCCGACATCCTGCCGGTCGACGCCGTCCGAGAAGCGGCGGCGAAGGCCCTCGCCGACGACTGGAAGCGCGCCCTCTCCTACGGGACCGGCATCGGGCATCCCGGCCTATGCGAGTGGATCGCCGACCGCCACGGCCTGGCCGATCCCGCGCAGGTGATGGTGACCAACGGGTCGCTCGAGGCCGGAGCACTGCTCTTCCAGCATCTCGTGGGCGCCGGCGATCGAGTCGTCGTCGAACAGCCCTCGTACGACCGCACCCTGCTGCTGCTGGAGCGGCTCGGCTCGGATCGAATCGGCGTGCCGCTCGAAACCGACGGCGTGGATATGGAGGAGCTCGAGCGCGTCCTCGGCGATGGGCCCCCGGTGAAGCTCGTGCATGTGATCCCGAACTTCCACAACCCGGCCGGATGCACCCTCTCCGCCGAGAAACGGCAGCGACTCGTCGAGCTGGCGCGGGAGCACGGCTTTTGGATCCTCGAGGACGATCCATACCGCGAGCTTCCCTTCGACGAGGATCCTCCCCCGACCATGCTGTCTCCCGGCAGCGACGGGCGGGTCATACATGCCTCGTCGTTCTCCAAGACCGTGAGCCCCGGCGTCCGCGTCGGATACCTCGCCGGTCCCGAGCAGGAGATCGCGCAGCTCGCGAAGCGGGCCAACGAGATCTACATCTCGCCGAACATGCTCGCGGAGTCGGTCGTGCACGAGCTGTGCCGCAGCGGGGCGCTCGACCGGAACATCGAGTTCGTTAAGGGGGCTCTTCGAGAGCGCCGGGACGCGCTCGTCGCGGCCCTGGGAGAGCACATCCCGGAGGCCGAGTTCGTCGTTCCCGGAGGCGGCTACTTCCTGTGGCTCACGCTCGGCGAGGACGTGGACACAGCCGAGCTGCTCTCCGCTGCGCTCGAGGAGAAGGTCGCGTTCATCGCGGGGCCGGACTTCATGCTCGAGGGCGGAAGGTCGAGCCTGCGCCTCTCGTTCGCAAGCGTCCCGGCGGATCAGATCGCCGAGGGCGTCGCTCGAATCGCTCGTTCGCTGGAGCGGATTCGGGCAGCCAGCCCCGCCTGACACGCGCCCCTCCCACACCCGCGGACAGCGAGCGCCGGCCTCCCGTCGCGAGCGCCGAAAGACGCAGCGATTCTTTACCCGCTCGTTACAACGCCCTTAGGCGATGGACCTAAGGTTGCGCGGCGCCATAGGGAACGAATGAGGAGGTGACCCACCAATGACCCCGATCACCGTCGTAGAGGGAACGCGAAAGCTCGATCCGGTAAGCGAGCGGAACATCGCCGAGCGGCGTTTCTCGGCGCTCGCGTCGGCCGTCCGCGAGCACGAGGCATTGGTGCGTCGCCGCGAGTTCGCCATCCGCCCGCAGGACCAGGCGCTCTACCGCCGCCTGCGGCAGATCTGCGGCGAGCTCTAGTCGGAACGTCGTGTCGGCCCGCCAGGCAACCGAGCTGCCGGCGAGGACGCCGCGCCTAGCGGCCGTAGCGGTCGCTCGAGAGTTCCAGCTGCTCCGGCAGCGGCGCGCGCGGCGGCGGGGCCGGATCGGCCCGGACCGACACCGTCTCGGCAACGCTGCGCGAGACCACGTGACGGCCGTCCCCCGAGGCGACGACGACCTCCTCGTCGCCGGAGCTCTCGATCGTCCCGTCGAGGCCCGGTCGCAGGCCCGCCTCCTTCAGGTAGTGAAGGAGCTCCTCGGCTTCGTTCTCGAACCGCAGCACGTGAACGTCCGCTCCCGCCTCGACGTCCGCAAGTAGAGCCCCCTGCTCGCGAACCCCCTCGACGAGCGGGTGGCCGTGCGGACAGGTCTTCGCGTCGCCGATCGCGGCGAGCATCCGCTTTTCCAGGACCGGAGACATCGCGTGCTCGAGCCGCTCCGCCTCCTCGTGAACCTCGTCCCACGGGATGCCGAGAACGTCGGTCAGGAAACGCTCGATGAGCCGATGGCGGCGAACGATCGCCTGGGCGTGCTCGCGCCCGTTTGCCGTGAAGGCGAGTGACTTGTCGGCGAGGCGCTCGACGTAGCCGTCGCGCTCGAGCCGACCGATCATCTCGTGGACGGTCGGGGCGGATAGCTGCATCGCTCGCGCGATGTTGGCGCCGGTGATCGGCAGTCCCGCCTCCTCCAGCCAGAACATGATCTGGAGGTACTCCTCCTCGGCGACGGTGGCATGATCGGCGGCCATCGCCCCCCGATGGTAGTGCCGCGCGTGAAAGGATCCCGGGGTGCGCATCCAGCAGGGAACCAGGGCCGTCGTCACCGGCGCATCACGCGGCATCGGCCGCGCGCTGAGCACCGAGCTGGCCCGCCGCGGCGCGCGCGTCGGCCTGCTCGCACGCGGCAAGGAGGCGCTCGAGGAGCTCGCGAAGGAGCTTCCTGCGAGCCGGGCCGGCGCTCACGTGACAGCTGCCGCCGACGTCTCCAAATGGGGGCAGACGAGCCGGGCGATCAATCGCCTGGCCAAGAACCTCGGCGGTATCGACCTGCTGGTGGCGAACGCGGGCGTTCTTCACTACGGCCCGTTCCTCGAGCAGGAGCTCGAGCAGGACGAGAGCATGGTCAACGTCAACGTGTTCGGGACGCTCTACACGCTGAAGGCGGCACTCCCACACATGCTCGATGGGCGGATGGGCCACATCGTCGTTCTGTCGTCCGCCGCAGGCCTGCGGTCGTTTCCGTGGGGGGCCGTGTACGGGGCGACGAAGGCGTTCGACCGTGGGTTCGCCGAGGCGCTGCGACACGAGCTCGCGGGGACTGGAGTCTCGGTCACCACCGTCTATCCGGGCGAGTACGGGACGACGCTCCTGGATCATCAGCGCGACCGCCTTCCGGCCTGGCGGACGAACGACGAGGAGCGACCCGTCTCGGAGCTGGTGGCGGCCATCGTCGGCGGGATCGAGGGGGACGCGCGCGCCGTATACGCGCCCCCGGTGGTTCGGCTTCTCGGCCTGAGCGGTGTAGCCCCCCGGTTGATCGACCGCCTCCTGGTGCGAATCCGCGGGCGTTCGGCCGCACCCCGATTGGATTAGCCGGTGACCACCGTCCGGGAGGCTGCCTTCGAGCTCTTCCGCAGCCGCGGGATGACGACCATGTTCGGCAACCCGGGCTCGACCGAGCTTCCGATGCTGCACGACTTCCCCGACGACTTCGCGTACGTGCTGGGACTCCAGGAAGCGGTCGTCGTCGGGATGGCGGACGGCTACGCGCAGGCGTCCGGTCGGCCGGCCCTGGTCAACCTGCACACCGCGCCCGGGGTCGGCAACGCGATGGGCGCGATCTTCAACGCGCAGGCGAACAAGTCGCCGCTCGTGATCACCGCCGGCCAGCAGGTGCGGGCGATGGTCACGCTCCAGGCCAATCTGACCAACCGCGACGCGATCCGGCTTCCCCACCCTCTGGTGAAGTGGAGCTACGAACCTTCACGGGCAGAGGATGTCCCCCTCGCGCTTGGCCGGGCCGCGCACGTCGCCTCGCTGCCGCCGAAGGGGCCGGCGTTCGTCTCGATCCCGATGGACGACTGGCGTGCCGAGGTGGACGATGGCGATGTTCGCCACGCGATCGCGCGCTCCGTGACGAGGCGGTCCGGCCCGGATCCGGCGGCCGTCAGCGCGCTCGCCGACCGGCTCGCGAACGCCGCCGCCCCGGTGCTGGTGGCCGGCCCGGACGTCGACGCGAGCGGCGCGTGGGATGCGACGGTGCTCCTCACCGAGCAGTTGCGCCTGCCGGTGTGGGCGACGCCCGCCCCGGGGGGCGGGCGTATCGGGTTCCCAGAGGGGCATCCGAGCTTCCGCGGCACGCTGCCGCCGGCGATCGGGCCCCTCGGACAGACGCTCGAGGGCCACGACCTCGTACTGGCCCTGGGCACCTCGATCTTCCCGTACTACCCGTACATCCCCGGACCTCTCCTCCCGGACGGGACCGACCTCGTTGCGGTGACGAGCGACCCGGACGAGGCTGCCCGAGCCCCGATGGGAGACGCGATCGTGGCGGACGTCAAGCTCACCGTGGAGGCTCTCGTAGAGCTCGTTCCGCCGTCGGATCGGGAGCCGCCCAAGCCGCTGGGCGACCCTGAGGCGCCCGCGGGATCGGACCCGCTGAGCGCCTCCGTCGTCCACGCGACGCTGGCCGACGTATTGCCCGACGACGCGGTCATCGTCCTGGAGTCGCCGTCGAGCACCATGGCGCTCCGCAACCAGCTGCGCCTGTCGCGGCCGGGCAGTTACTACTTCGGCGCCGGCGGGGGCCTGGGCTTCGGCCTCGCGGCCGCGGTGGGCGTGCAGCTCGCGGAGCCCAACCGGCCCGTCGTGTGCGTGTTGGGCGAAGGATCCGTGCAGTACGCGGTCACAGCGTTCTGGTCCGCGGTCGCCTACGAGGTCCCGGTTGCCTTTCTCGTTTTGCGAAACGAGGAGTACTCCATCCTGAAGTGGTTCGCGGACACCGAGCAGGTGACCGGGGCGCCGGGCCTCGAGCTCCCCGCGCTCGAGACGGCGAAGGTCGCCGCCGGCTACGGCGTGAGGTCCCGCAGCGTGAGCGACGTCGAGGCGCTCCGCTCCGAGCTTCAGTCGGCGATCGCGTCCTCGCAGCCGGAGCTGATCGAGGTGCGGGTCGAGCCGGGCATGGCGCTCTTCTGATGCCGCTGCTGGAGCCAGATGTTCTTCGGATCGCGCCCGAGACCACCGACCCGGGCACCGGCCCGGCGCCGGAGTGGATCGCGGACGGGACGCCGCGGCCCCTGCGCGCGGCCCTCGAGTCGCTGCTGGGCCCGGGCCGGGTCCAGGCCCGCGCCCTCGACCTGATCAAGTACGCGTCCGATGCGAGCCCGTACCGGATGTTCCCCAAGGCTGTCATCCAGCCCCATGACGCGAGCGACGTCGCCAAGGTACTTCGCTTCGGGCGCGAGCGGGACATTCCGATCACGCTCCGCTCTGCGGGCACGAGCCTGAACGGCCAGAGCCAGAGCGACGGAATCCTCGTGGACGTGCGCCGCCACTTCATGGGCGTCACGGTCGAGGACGACGGAGCAGTCGCGAGGGTGCGCCCCGGGACCGCCCTCGGTCATGTGAATCGGGTGCTGCTTCCGTGCGGCCGCCGCCTTGGCCCGGACCCGGCGAGCACGGACTTCGCGACCGTCGGCGGCGTCGTGGCGAACAACTCGGGAGGCATGCGTTGCGGGACGACGCAGGACTCCTACTCGACGGTCCGCGCCATGAAGCTGGTGCTGCCATCCGGGACCATGATCGATACCGAGCGCGCCGGGGCGGAGGAGGAGTTCGCGGAGGCCGAGCCCGGATTGGTGCGCGGCTTGACGGAGATCCGCGACGAGATCCGCGGCGACTCGGAGCTCGCCGAGCGGATCCGCCGCAAGTTCCGCATCAAGAACACAATGGGATACCGGCTGTGCGCGTTCCTCGACGCGGACGCTCCGCTCGAGATCTTCCGCCGGCTGGTCGTCGGGTCCGAGGGGACGCTGGCCTTCGTCGCGGAGGCCGTCTTCGACACCGTCCCGCTCCTACCCCACACCACCACGACGTGGGTTCACTTCGCCGATATCGACCGAACGGTCGAGCCGGTGCCCGACCTCGTCGACGCCGGCGCAACTGCGGTCGAGATGATGGTTGCGCCGGCCCTGATCGCGGCCGCGTACTCGATCCCCGGCACACCTGAGCACTGGCGTGAGCTCCCGCCGGAGTCGGCAGCCCTGCTGATCGAGTACCGCTCCGACGATCCGGCCGCGCTCGACGGCATGGAAGCCCGCGCCATGGAGGTCCTCGCGGCCCGGGAGGTGATTCGCGGGCCCGAGTTCACTCGCGACGAGGAGCTCACCGAGATCTACTGGAGGACCCGTGAGGGCCTTCATGGGATCGTGGGGCGGATGCGCCCACAGGGGACGGTGCTCATCGTCGAGGACGTTTGCGTGCCGCCCGAACGAATCGCCGAATCCGCGCTCGACCTACAGGGGCTTCTGGGCAAGCATGGCTTCCTTCCGGGCGTCGCCGGGCACACCTCGGCCGGGAACCTCCACTTCATGCTCACGCCGAATTTCGCCGAGCCGGCCGACCGCGAGCGCTACGAGGCGTTCATGAACGACCTCGTCGACCTGATCACGGACAAGTACGACGGCTCACTGAAGGCCGAGCACGGGACCGGGATCAACATGGCCCCGTACCTCGAGCGCGAGTGGGGGCCGACGGCGACCGAGTTGATGTGGCGCATCAAGCGGCTCGCCGACCCGGACGGCGTGCTGGGCCCGGGCGTCATCCTGAACCGGGATCCCGACGCGCACCTTCGGAACCTCAAGTCGATGCCATCGATCGAGGAGGTGGCGGACACCTGCGTGGAATGCGGCTTCTGCGAGCCCGTGTGCCCGAGCCGGCTGCTGACGACGACGCCCCGCCAGCGGATCGTCCTGCGCCGTGAGATGGCGCGGCAGCCGCAGGGCTCCCGGCTTCAGCGGGCGCTGTTGGAGCAGTACGAGTACGACGGCATCGAGACCTGCGCGGCGGACGGGAGCTGCGCGCTCTCCTGCCCGCTGGGCATCGACACCGGAAGGATGATCAAGGGCTTCCGCAGCCGGGAGCACGACGAGCGCGCGGAACGATCCGGCCTCAAGGCAGCGAAACGCTGGGTGTCGATCGAGCGCGCGGCGCGCGCGATGTTGCGAGGCGGAACGACCCTCTCTCGGGTGGTGGGCGATGGACCGCTGAGCGCGGTGACCAGGGCGCAGAGGCGCTTCGTGAGCGCCGAGCTCATCCCCGAGTGGGGACCGCGGATGCCCCGCGCCGCATCCTCCACCCTGCCGCACACCAGGCGGGAGGGCGCGGCGGCCGTCTACGTGCCCTCGTGCGTGAACCGGATCTTCGGCCCACCGCTTCAGGCGAACGGCGGCGGGCCGCGGCTCAGCGTGATCGAGGCGATGGTCGCGGTCTCGGAGCGTGCTGGGCTTCCGGTCTGGATCCCGCCGGACGTCGCCGGTCACTGCTGCGCGGTGCCGTGGGGCTCGAAGGGCTACGAGGAGGGTCACGCGTGGATGGCCAACAAGACGGTCTCGAGCCTGTGGCGGTGGACGAACGAGGGCGGGCTCCCGGCGGTCATCGACGCGAGCTCGTGCACGCACGGGATCGTCAGCGAGTCGGGCACCGCGCTCGACCCCGAAAACGCGGATCGCGTGGGGGAGCTCCAGGTGCTCGACGCGACCGACTGGGCGGGCGATCGCCTGCTCCCGCAGCTCCACGTCACCAAGGTGGGGACGGTCGCGGTCCACCCGACCTGCTCAGGTCGTCACCTGGGCATGGACCGCCGCCTGCGGAAGGTGGCGCTCGCGCTGGCGGACGATGTCTACATCCCACCGTCCGCCGCATGCTGTGGGTTCGCCGGTGACCGCGGGCTGCTTCACCCCGAGCTCACGGAGTCGGCGACGCAGGAGGAGGCCGCCGAGGTCAGGGGCCGCCGGTTCGATGCCCACATCTCCACCAACCGGACGTGCGAGATCGGCATGGAGCGGGCCACCGGCAGGCCCTACATGCACGCCGTGCAGCTGCTGGAGGAGCTGACCCGTTCGGCGCCGGCTCCCTAAAGCGTCGGCGGTTCGGTCACCCGCTCGCCCAGCCGCTTCGGGGCGATCAGGCAGTAGCTGGTCGCGATGAGCTCGGCGACCTCACGCCAATCAATTCCGGGAGCGTCGAGGCGCATGCCGATCCACCCCTTGTGCCCGACGTACGCGGGGTGGTAGAACGGATCGCCCTGCTCCAAGAGCGCGGCGCGCTCGATCGGGTCGGCCTTCAGCCTGATCGACGAGCGATCGTCGGCCGAGATGCAGAACATCTTTCCGCGACCGCTCCCCACCCGGAAGGTCGGCTGCTCCCAAGCCTCGATCTCGAACGCCTCCGGAAGGGCGAGGCAGAGCGTGCGAACCCGGTCGATGAGGGTGCCGTCGCCGATTCCTCGATGCTGACAGGACCGGCGAGGGACCTGACGAACCCCGCATCATGAACCCCAACCGCCTCGAGGCGTTCTCGGACGGTGTCTTCGCGATCGCGATCACGCTGCTCGTGCTCGACATCCACGTGCCGGATCCCACCGAGACCGCGAACCTCGCGGCGGCGCTGGGCGACCAGTGGCCGAGCTACGTGGCCTACGCCGTGTCCTTCCTGACCATCGGGATCATCTGGATCAATCATCACGCGATGATTCGGCGGCTGGCGACCATCGACCACGGAATCCTGACCCTGAACCTCCTGCTCCTCCTTCTCGTCGCCCTCCTCCCCTTCACGACGGCGCTGATGGCGGCCTATCTTCAGGAGTCGAGCGGGGAGCATCTCGCCGCGGCGATCTACAGCGGCTCCTGCCTCTTGATGGGCGCGGCCTTCGCGGCGACGAACCGGCATGCGCTCGTCGTGAGGCCCGACCTGCTCGCAACACCTGTGAGCGACGTCCGCCGCCGCGCGATCCTGAGGCGAGCCGTCGCCGGCGTCGCGCCCTACGCGATCGCAACTGCGCTCGCGCCCGTCACCCCCTACGCGACGCTGGCGATGTGTGCGGCGATCGCGCTCTACTACGCGCTCCCGTTCGCCACGGATGACGATGCGATCGCGGCTCGGACCTAGCGCTCGGCGAGCGTCGCGACGACTGCTTCGTAGACACCGTCGCCGCTACTCCCCTCGGTGACGGTCACGTTGCGTCGCCCGGCGATCGCCTCACGCAGGCCCGGATCGCGCTCGGGGCCGTTGGCGACGACGAACATCCTGCCGACGAACTCGCACGCGTCGAGATCCTCGAGCGAGTCGCCGACGGCGATGCACTCCTCCGGCGAGTAGTCCCGGGCTCGCATGTGGAACCCGACCGCCTTCGCCTTGCTGGCTCCGCCCGGGACGAGGTGGTAGGCGTGGGCGACCTCGTTCAATCCCTCTACCGGAGTTGTGATTGCGCCGTTGTCGAGGAAGCGCAGGTCCCCATGGCCGCGCTCTACCAGGAGCCGGTTGGCCGCCGGAACGTCCACCTTGCCCCGGAAGAGATGCGAGAGCTTGCGGTCGTGGTGCCAGGGGTGGTGCCACTCGAGGCGCCCGGGGAAGCGCTCGAAGAGCATGTCGGGAATGCCGGCGACGACCATCTTCTCCGCGGGCGTACCGCCGGCGTCCGGAACCCAGTCGCCGGTGAGAAGGGTTCGCTCCCCGTCGATGAAGACCGCGCAGCCCGCCTCGTATATGTACGAGGTCTGGCCCAGGAGTCGCGCATCGGCCATCACCTGGGCCTCGCGACGGCCGGACATGATCACGACCTCGACGCCCGCCCGGTGGCAGGCCTCGAGCATCCGGGACTGGCGAGTCGAGAAGTTGCCCTCCCAGTCGCGAAACAACGAGCCGTGGCGGCCAAGCAGGGTCCCGTCGAGGTCGGTGTAGACGCAGCGAAGCGGCACGGTCGGGCACCGTATATGGAGGCGCGAAGCATCCGCCGCCGGACTAACGTAGGTCTCGATGACCCGCTGGCGCCTCTCCGACCGCGTGCTCGAGTTTCCGCCACCGCTGGCGGCCGGAATCGTGAACGTCACGGACGATTCGTTCTTCGAGGGCGCGCGCAGCGGGACGCCCGAGCGGGCGATCGAGGACGGCATCGCGCTGGTCGAGGCCGGGTTCGACCTGCTGGATGTCGGCGCGGTTCCGGCCCGCGCGGGCGACCCAGTCGCGCCCGACGATGAGGCGGCGCGGCTCGTTCCAACGCTCGAGGGACTGGCTCAGCGCGTCGACGTCCCGGTCAGCGCCGACACGTTCCAGGCCGAGGTCGCAGCGCGCGCTCTCGACGCCGGCGCGGTGGCGATCAACGACATCTCGGGCGGAGCCGAGCCCGAGATCCTGGAGTTGGTGGGCCAGCGCGGCTGCGGTTACGTCCTCATGCACATCGAGGGGCCGCCGCGGTCGAATCGCGAGCCGGTGACTCACGATGATCCGGTCGCGTACCTCATCGGCTGGTTCGCAGAGCGCCTCGAGTCGGCTCTCGCTCGCGGGGTGCACGAGGATCAGATCGCGCTCGATCCAGGCTTCGACTTCGATCTGAGCGTTCGGGACAACACGCTGATCCTCGCCGGCCTCGGCGAGTTGCGGCGGCTCGGGCGCCCCCTTTTCGTCGCTCTGTCCAGGAAGGACTTCCTCGGCGCTCTTCTCGCAGGCTCCTGGGAGGAGCGCGACCCGGCCGTGGAGCGGGAGTGGGCGACCGCGGCGGCCACGGCGCTGGCCGTCGCCGCCGGCGCGGAGGTGTTGCGGCTTCACGATCGATCCGCGCTCGACGCGCTGCGCGTCGCCGCCGCGATCGCCGATCCCTCCGCCGCGGATGGGGGCGCCGGCAAGCCCGTCGATCCAGCGGTTGGTCGTGCCCACCGGGGCTAGCGCCACGGCCGAGGCGGGGTGGGCCAGGGCCATCGAGCCCGGCCGCGACGACGGACGCCTGGTCGCGGAGAGCCTGGAGCCGGCTCACCCCGCGCGCACCGTCGCGATCCCGCCCGACATCGCTCCGGAGCTGAACGCGGCGCTGCTGGGAAGCGGCATCGCGGCGCTCTATGCCCACCAGCTCGAGGCCCTGGAGGCTGCGCGGGAGGACAACCTCGTGATCACCAGCGGGACCGCCTCCGGGAAATCGCTCTCCTTCAACCTCCCAGTGCTCGACGAGCTCGTCCGTGACGGTCGCCGCCGGGCCCTCTACCTCTACCCCACCAAGGCGCTCGCTCAGGATCAGGCTCGCAAGCTCTCGGACCTTCGCCTCGGGGCCCTTCGGCACGCGATCTACGACGGCGACACCCCCCGCGACGACCGTCCCCAGATCCGCCGCCGCTCGAACCTGATCCTCACGAACCCGGACATGCTCCACATCGGGATCCTGCCCCACCACAAGAGCTGGGGAGACTTCCTCGCGAACCTCGGCTGGGTGGTCGTCGACGAGGCGCATACCTACCGCGGCGTCTTCGGCTCCCACGTCGCGAACGTGCTGCGGCGGCTGCGCAGGATCGCCGCCCGCTACGGGTCCGAGCCGCGCTTCGTGCTCGCCACGGCCACGATCGCGAACCCGGTCGAGCTGGCTGAGGGGCTCGTCGGCCGGCGGTTCCGCCTCGTCGCCTCTGACGGCGCGCCCCGAGCGCCCCGCCGCATCGGGATGTGGAACCCGCCGGTGATCGATCGACGCTCAATGGCTCGACGGTCGGTGCTGTCCGAGGCCGCTGAGCTGCTGGCCGATCTCGTGAGCGAGGGAATGCGCACGATCTGCTTCCTTCGCAGCCGACGCGGCATCGAGCTGATCCAGCGCTTCACGAGGATGCGGCTGGAGGAGCTGGGCCGCCCGCAGCTCGCCGAGAGGGTCGCCCCTTACAGGGCGGGCTACACGCCCCAGCAACGCCGCGAGATCGAGGCGCGGCTGGCAGCGGGGGATCTGCTCGCGGTCGTCGCCACGGACGCCCTCGAGCTGGGAATCGACATCGGCCATCTGGACGCGGCGATCTGCGTCACGTTCCCCGGCACGGTCGCAAGCCTGCGACAGATGTGGGGCCGCGCCGGTCGGCGTAGCGAGGGACTCGCGCTCTACGTCGCGGGGGAGGACGCGCTCGACCAGTTCTTCTGCCGCCACCCCGACGAGTTCCTCGAGCGGCCGGTGGAGGCGGCGATCCTGGACCACGAGAACGACCGGATCCAGACCGCGCACGCGCTCGCGGCCGCCTATGAGCTGCCGCTGTCGGAGTCGGACGCGGACTTCCTGGGCTCGAGGTGGCGCGAGCGAGCGGAGGCCCTGGTCGGGCTGGGCGAGCTGCGAAGGGGCCGAGGCGAGCGCTACCTGCCGCGAGGGCCGCACTTCCCGGCGGCCGACATCTCCCTTCGATCCGCCTCTCCGGACTCCATCGTGATCATCGAGCGTGCCTCGGGCGAGCTCCTGGGCGCAGTGGAGGCGGAGCGCGCGTTCACGACCGTTCATCCCGGCGCCGTCTACCTTCACCTCGGGCGCTCCTACGAGGTCCGCGAGCTCGACATCGAGGCTCGGCGTGCCGCCGTCGACGCTTTCGATGGCGACTGGTACACGCAGCCGAAGAAGGAGACGGAGGTCTTCATCGAGGAGGTCGCCGAGCGGCGGGAGGTCGCGGGGGTTGAGCTGTCCTTCGGCGAGGTCTCCGTGACCGAGCAGGTGATGGCGTTTCAGCGAAAGAGCCTCACCGACCACGAGGTCATCGATCTCGTCGCGCTCGACCTCCCGGAGACCAACTTCCCCACGCAGGCGCTGTGGTACGAGCTCCCGGACGAGCTGGCGGGGCCGCGGTCGCTGCCGCCGGACGTGCAGCTCGGGGCCCTTCACGCCACCGAGCACTCGCAGATCGCGGTACTGCCGCTGCTCGCCATGTGCGACCGGTGGGACATCGGGGGGCTGTCCACGAACGTGCACTTCCAGACCGGGCGCCCGACGATCTTCATCTATGACGGCCATCCAGGCGGGGTGGGGCTGGCTCGCCGCGGGTACGAGGCGTTCGAGCGGCTGCTCGCTGACGCTGCCAAGCTCGTCGGCGAATGCCCGTGCGCCGAGGGCTGCCCGTCGTGCGTCCAGAGCCCCAAGTGCGGGAATTTGAATGAGCCATTGCATAAGCAGGGGGCGCTGGAGCTGATGGCCGGCATGCTGACGCGGGCGCGGACGTAGCTCGGGCTCGCAGGCCGACCTTATGCTTGGCCGCGTGAACCGGCGAGCATCCCACTCCCCACCCGTGGTCGTCTTCGGGACGGGGGGCT